>Ga0070728_10002127_pt1 | contig 25811 bp, 25 predicted proteins | sample tdDd471_FD_66723 | JGI IMG/M metagenome (GOLD analysis project Ga0070728, IMG submission 66723) | Marine sediment microbial communities from the Atlantic coast under amendment with organic carbon and nitrate - tdDd47.1 | ecosystem: Environmental > Aquatic > Marine > Coastal > Sediment | place...
CTGAAGGACCTGCTGCCACCGGCCTATCCGGGACCTTGCATGCACGAGGTGCTGGTATCGGATCGCGGGCTGGACGGCACCGGTGTCGAGACCATGGATCTGGCAAAGGCGCTGATCGACGAAGGCTATCATCCGATGACGGTCTACTTCCCGCTGATCGTGCACGGCGCGATGCTGATCGAGCCGACGGAAACCGAGACGCGGGAGACCCTGGACAGTTTTATCAGGGTCATGCGCGGCCTGGTCGAACAGGCCAGGGCAGGTGAGGAAACGGAATACTTCAAGGCCGCACCTGTCATGACCCCGCGTCGGCGTCTGGACGAGACACTGGCAGCCAGGAAGCCGGTTCTGCGCTGGGTGCCCGAGGCCCCCGTCGCCGAAGCGGCCGAGTAGGCCGGGCGGATGACCGGGTTCGAGGTCGATCCACGTCTGCTTGCCGACAGTGTCGAGGTCATGGACCTTCCGCTCTGCGCCGTGCGGCTGGTTGATGACAGCCGCTGGCCGTGGGTGCTTCTGATCCCGCGGCGTGCCGGGGCGAAGGAACTGTTCGATCTGGATGCCCCGGACCGTGCGGTGCTTGTCGAGGAAGCCGCAGGTGTGGCGCGCGCCCTGACCGGTGTGGGGCCCTGTGACAAGACCAACATCGCCACGCTGGGCAACATGGTGCCCCAGATGCACGTCCACGTGATAGCGCGACAGATCGGTGACGCCGCGTGGCCTGGCCCTGTCTGGGGCATCGGCAAGCCGGTCCCCTACAGTCGGGCAGAGCGGGTATTGACCGCGGAGACCGTGCGCGTCCTGATTGAGACAGAATTCGTGAACGACGTTGCGAAATGAGACTCAGGAGACGCTGAAATGGACTTCCCGACACTGAAGCTCGGGCGCAAGCCGAACCAGTTCCTGATGGCACCCGACGGCCTGTGCCAGGCAGCGATACCGCATGCGGAAAGCCCGGTGTTCAACGTGCCCGCCGCCGATCTGATGCGTCGGCTCCTGGATATGGCGGAAGGCGAGGAACGGGTCAGTATCAAGGAAATTTCGAAAGAAGCCCTGTCCGTGAAACTTGTTGCAAGATCAAGGGTGTTCCGATTTCCGGATATGATCGATTGCCAGATCCTGCCGGTCGATTCCGACAGTTCGACACTGGCAGTATATGCGCGCGCGCGCTTCGGATATCGCGACTTCGGGGTCAATCGCGCCCGCATCTCAGGGTGGGTCCGGCGCCTGAAACAGGACACCACCTGATCGGGTCTGCATTCTGGCATGTGACAGGCATCACACTCCTAACAAGCGATTAACGGCCTTCCAATTCTGGCATTCCCCTTGCTCTTGCTCAGGCAAGTTACGTTTACGTAAAGGGGGGTTTCAATGTCGGACGACATTCTCGGTCTCTTGGAGGCCTACTGGCAGAGCAAGTGCCAGGATGGGCAGCTACCGTCACGGCAGGACATCGATCCTGCAGAGATCAGACGGCTGCTTGCACATATCGCATTGATCGACGTCGCGATGGACGGAGACGGTTTCCGGTTCCGCCTGGTCGGGACCAAGGTCGTGCAGCAACTGTCCTATGACCCAACCGGTCAGGAGGTGAGCGAAGGGCCAGGTACGGGCAAGGGTTCACCGTTCTGGGATTTCCTGACGGCAATCGCCGCGGACCTGAAGTCGGGCTCGATCGAGCTTCCCTACTTCGGCAACAACGTCTCGTTCGGCAGTATCCGGATCGTGGGCTTTCCGCTGCTTGCCGACGGCGTGATCGACAAGGTTCTGCTGGGCTTCAGCTTTGCCGGCGCGACGGAGATGCATGAGCTGAAGCGCTGGAATAGACAGTAGAATTTTGTAATATAAAATATATACCATGAAGGAAGGATATTTATATTGACTTACGTGTCGTGAGGATGAAATCATTCTCATGCAAACAACAGCACGTAAATATTCCGGTCTTACAGCATCACCTGATGGGAATGCGTTGACCGCCACGGACTGGCCCACCGATCTGACGGGCCCGCGGAATTTGATCGGGCAGCTTGCACCCGCGTTACCAAATGCTAAAGCGCCACGGAGCGAACTCCGTGGGCCCTTTCGAGGCACGGAGTTCGGGACCATGATCCCAGGAAATTCAGTCACGTTCGATGCCATGCAGACTTGCAGGCTCCATCCCGTGCAGGGAGGGGCCTGACCATGCAGGCATTTCCGATCTTTCTGAAACTCAGGGGGCGCACGGCCCTTCTGGTTGGCGGTGGCGACGCGGCGGCGGCAAAGCTGCGGCTGCTGATTGCTGCGCATTCGAACGTCCGCGTCGTGTCGCGCAACGCGGATGAATGCGTGCGCGACCTGGTGGATGGCACGCAGGTCACCCTGATCGAGACTGATTTCGATGAGTCTCACCTGACCGACGTGGCGGTGGCGATCATCGCCACGGAGGATGAGGCGGAAGATACCCGTGTCGCGACCGCTGCCCGTGCAGCGCGCGTGACGGTGAATGTCGTCGACCGCCCGGCCCTGTCCGATTTCACCATGCCTGCGATCGTTGACCGTGACCCCGTGACCGTCGCCATTTCCACCGGCGGCGCGGCACCGGTGCTGGCGCGGCAGGTGCGCGGTGCGGTGGAAGCCGCATTGCCGGCACAGCTCGGCGCGCTGGCGGGTTTCATGGACAGCTTCCGCAGCGCAGTGGCGGCCATCCGCCAGACACCGAAGGCGCGCCGGAAATTCTGGGAGGGCTTCCTGTCCGGCCCGGTCGCCCGCAAGGTGCTGGACGGCAATGCGGGTTCCGCCCGACAGGACATGCTTGCCCTGGTCAATCAGGGCGAACTCACGGATCCGGTTGGTCGGGTCGCCATTGTCGGTGCTGGACCGGGCGACCCGGAACTTCTGACCCTGAAGGCACACCGACTGCTGAAGCAGGCCGATGTGATCGTGCATGACAAGCTGGTGGGCGAAGGCGTTCTGGAGCTCGCGCGCCGTGACGCCCGGCTGGTCTATGTCGGCAAGTCACGCGGTCACCACCATCGCACCCAGGACCAGATCAACGCCATTCTGGTCGCGGAGGCGGAGGCCGGGCATCTGGTCGTGCGCCTGAAGGGGGGGGATCCCTTCGTCTTCGGGCGCGGCGGGGAAGAGGTCGCGCATCTGCACGCCCACGGTATCGAGGTCGAAGTGGTGCCAGGCATCACCGCAGCGGCGGGCTGTGCCGCATCCGCAGGCTTTCCGCTGACCCATCGCGGCAAGGCCAGCGCGGTGACCTTCCTGTCCGGACAGGGCAAGGACGGCAAGCCGGACCTGGACTGGCGGTCGCTGGGGCAGGCGAACCACACGCTCGCCATCTACATGGGCATCGACACCGCCTGCACTTCCGCCCGCGAACTGATTGCGCATGGCCGCGATCCGGGGACCCCCGTGGCGGTCATCGAGAACGGGACCCTGCCGACCCAGCGCGTGCTGCGGGGTCGTCTGGACCAACTGCCCGATCTGGTGAAACGGGAGGCGGTCGTGACCCCGGCACTGCTGATCATCGGCGAGGTGACCGGCGAGACAATTGACGCCGCGGCGGTTCAGGACCGCCTGGCGCTGGCACTCTGAGACTCTGGAGATTCACGCAATGGCACTCGAAATCATCACGGCGAACCGACTTGGCGACGGTCTGGTGATCTTTCTGACGACGGACGGCTGGTCGGCACGGATCGGTGATGCCGTCGTATCGGAGAGCAAGGACGACACCGCGGCCTTGCTGGCCCGGGCCGAAGCCGACGCGGGTCTCGTGGTCGGTCCCTACGGGATCACGGTGGAACGGCAGGCGGATGGCAGCCTCCGCCCGGTGAAATATCGCGAGGCGCTGCGGACGCGCGGACCGTCCGTGCGCACCGACCTTGGGTATCAGGCTGCCTGAGGGCAGCAAGCGGGAGAAGCAGACATGTATGTCTATGACGAGCTTGATCGCGGCCTGGTGAATGAACGGGTCGAGGAATTCCGGGACCAGGTCAATCGCCGCATCTCCGGCGAACTGACGGAGGAGCAGTTCCGGCCCCTGCGGCTGATGAACGGCCTGTACCTGCAGTTGCACGCCTACATGCTGCGTGTCGCGGTGCCCTATGGGGTCCTGTCCAGCACCCAGATGCGGAAGCTGGCGCGGATCGCGCGGGTCTATGATCGCGGCTACGGCCATTTCACCACCCGCCAGAACATCCAGTTCAACTGGCCGAAGCTGGAAGAGACGCCGGATATCCTGGCCGAGCTGTCCGAAGTCGAGATGCATGCCATCCAGACCTCCGGCAACTGCATCCGCAACACCACCGCCGACCAGTTTGCCGGGGCGGCGGTGGATGAGCTGGAAGATCCGCGCATCTGGTGCGAGATCATCCGCCAGTGGTCCACGTTCCACCCGGAATTCACCTTCCTGCCGCGCAAGTTCAAGATCGCGGTGACCGGCGCCGTCAGTGACCGCGCCGCGATCAAGGTGCATGACATCGGCATCGTGCTGGTGCAGGGCGCGGACGGGGAGGTCGGTTTCGAGATCTGGGCCGGTGGCGGTCTGGGCCGCACGCCGATGATCGCGAAGAAGATCCGCGACTTCCTGCCCGCCGCCGACCTGCTGAGCTATCTGGAGGCCATGCTGCGGGTCTACAACCGCTTCGGTCGGCGCGACAACAAGTACAAGGCGCGCATCAAGATTCTGGTGCACGAGATCGGTGCCGATGCCTATCGTGATGCGGTCGAGGCGGAATGGGCGGATATCCGCGACGGCGCGCTGGCCCTGCCTGAGCAGGAGATCAGCCGTATCCGCGAAGCCTTCACGCCGCCTGCCTTCGAAGTGCTGGATGCAGCCTCCACCGCCTTCGAGGCGCGCAAGTTCGAGGATCGCGGCTTTGCCCGCTGGGTAGCCAGCAACGTCCGTCGCCACAAGGTGGCGGGTTACGCCATCGCCAATATCTCCCTGAAGCCCGCAGGCGGCATTCCGGGCGACGCGACGGCGGAGCAGATGGATGCCGTCGCCGACTATGCCGACCGCTGGTCGTTCGGTGAGGTGCGGGTGGCGCATGAGCAGAACCTGGTGCTGCCGCATGTCCGCCAGGACGACCTCTACGACCTCTGGCTGGCGCTGGGCTCGGTGGAGCTGGATGCCCCGAACATCGGCACGCTGGGCGACATCATCGCCTGTCCGGGCATGGATTACTGCAGCCTCGCCACCGCGCGCTCGATCCCCGTCGCGCAGCAGATTTCGGAGCGGTTCGCCGATCTGGAGCGGCTGCATGACATTGGCTCGATCAGCCTGAACATCTCCGGCTGCATCAATGCCTGCGGACATCACCATGTCGGCAATATCGGCATCCTCGGCGTCGACAAGAAGGGTGAGGAATTCTACCAGGTCACCCTGGGCGGTCAGGCCGACGAGAATGCGGCGATTGGCAAGATCATCGGTCCGGGCTTTGCCTCCGACGCGATTGTCGATGCCATCGAAACCATCATCGAAACCTATCTGTCGGTGCGTCAGGACGGTGAAAGCTTCATCGGCACCCTGAACCGCCTCGGCCAGACCCCTTTCAAGGAGGCTCTCTATGGCACTGCTTAAGAACGGGCGACTGATCCAGGACCGCTGGACCACCGTCGACAACCTGACCGATGCCCTGAAACCCGGTGGTGTGCTTGTCCCGCTGGAGCTCTGGCTGGCGGAGCGCGATACCCTGCGTGGCAAGAGCGCGGTGGGTGTCATCCTGCCGAACGATGCCGATCTGGGCCTGCTGGGGGATGACTATGACCGTATCGCGACCATCGTCCTGACCTTCCCGTCGATGGTGGATGGCCGGGCTTTCTCCCAGGCGCGCCTGATCCGCGAACGCTACGGCTTCGATGGGGAGATCCGCGCCCGGGGCCCGGTGATCGCCGACCAGTACCTGTATCTGCTGCGCTGCGGCGTCGATGCCGTGGAAGTGCCGGACGGCACCGATGTCGAAAGCTGGCTGCGCAATGCACGGCGGTTCTCCACTGTCTATCAGCCCGCCGCCGACGACCGCATCCCGGCCTATCGCCGCCGCCATCTGGTGGCAGCTTCGGCCATCGCCTCCTGAGGAACCGCTGACATGTCGCTTCAGTCCCGCCAGCCCTTTCCCGATATCGAACGTCTGATCCGTTCCTCGAACCGCGCGTTCGAGCTGAACGGGACCTGTGGCGAGATGCAGGGGATGGATCTGATCGCCGCGGCGCGTGACGCGTTCGGTGGCAGGCTGACGCTGGTGTCCTCCTTCGGGACCGAAGCGGCGGTTCTGCTGCACATGGTGGCGGAAGTCGATCCCTCGATCACGGTCACCTTCGTCGATACGCGCCGGCTGTTCGGCGAGACCCTGCGCTATCGCGACCAGCTCGCCGCCCGGCTGGGGCTGATGGACGTGCGCACGGTCGCGCCAGATCCGCGCCGCGTGAAGCAGCTCGATGCGGACCAGATGCTGTTCGACCGCGACACCAACCTGTGCTGTCACATCCGCAAGGTGGAACCGCTGGAGCGCGCCCTGAATGGCTTCGACGCCTGGATCACGGGCCGCAAGGCCTATCAGGCGGAAACCCGGCGCTACCTGCCTGCGGTGGAGGCTGTGGGCGGACGCGTGAAGTTCAATCCGCTGGCCAGTTTCACGCCCGAGCGGATCGATGACTGGTTCAGACATCACAATTTGCCGCGTCATCCGCTGGAAGCAGACGGTTTTCTTTCCGTTGGCTGTATGCCATGCACCGACAGGGTCAGGCCGGGCGAGGATCCCAGATCCGGGCGCTGGCGGGGACAGGACAAGACAGAATGCGGCATCCATGAAGGTGTCGCAGGTGACGGTATCTGAGGGGCATTGAGGATATGACTGAAGGATATGCGGGCGATCGCAGCCCGGCGGACACCTACGCCGCGTTGAAAGCCGAGCCGGGTGCGGTTCTGGTGGATGTACGCACCGTGCCGGAATGGCAGTTTGTCGGCGTGCCGGATCTGGCACCGGTGTCGAAGGAGGCCCTGTTCGTCGAATGGCAGGCCTATCCGGAGATGAAGATCAACGAAGGCTTTGTCGCCAGCGTCGAGGCGAAGGGTGTGGCAAGGGATCAGCCAATCTACCTGATGTGTCGCTCGGGTGTGCGCTCCAAGGCTGCCGCGAGGGCGCTGACGGCGGCCGGTTTCCAGGCTTGCTACAACATTCTGGAAGGCTTCGAGGGAAATGCCGACAGTGATGGCCATCGCGGTAATGTCGGCGGCTGGAAGCATGCGGGACTGCCCTGGAGGCAGCAGTGACACGTGACGTGGCCGATGCGGCGGCGCAGTGGGAACTGGAGACCCGGCTGGTGCGGGGCGGTCTGGATCGCTCGGCCAACGGGGAGACCAGTGAGGCGCTGTTCCTGAACTCCGGCTTCGTCTACGAAACGGCGGCGGATGCGGAGGCACGCTTCAAGGGGGAACAGGACGGCTTCGTCTATTCCCGCTACGGCAATCCCACTGTCGCCATGTTCGAGGAACGGATGCGGCTGATGGAGGGGGCGGAGGCCTGCTTCGCCACCGGGTCCGGCATGTCCGCAGTCTTCGCCGCGCTGATGTCCCAGTTGAAGACCGGTGACCGGGTGGTGGCTTCCCGTGCCCTGTTCGGCAGTTGTCACCACATCCTGACCCAGATCCTGCCGCGTTTCGGGATCGAGAGCGTGCTGGTGGAGGGGACGGACCTCAACCAATGGGCCGACGCGCTGAAGCCCGGCGCCGCGGTTGTCTTCCTCGAAACCCCGGCCAATCCCACGCTCGACCTGATCGACCTGCGTGCCGTTTCCGATCTGGCGCATGCGGCTGGTGCGCGTGTGGTAGTGGACAATGTCTTTGCCACCCCGGTGCTGCAGCGCCCGATGGACCATGGTGTCGATATCGTCGTCTATTCGGCAACCAAGCACATCGACGGGCAGGGGCGCGTGCTGGGGGGCGCCGTGCTTGGCAGCAGGGATTTCGTCGACAATGCCCTGATGCCGTTCCTGCGCCATACCGGCCCGGCACTCAGCCCGTTCAATGCATGGGTGCTGCTGAAGGGGCTGGAGACGCTGACGCTCCGCGTGGAGCGCATGTGCGAGAACGCGGCGAAGGTGGCGGCGCATCTGTCGGCGCAGCCCGGTGTTTCACGGGTGATCTGGCCCGGTGCGGAGGATTTCCCGCAGCGCGAACTGCGCGAATGCCAGATGACCGGCGGCGGCACCCTGATCACGCTGGAGATCGAGGGCGGCAAGCAGGGCGCATTCCGCTTCATGGACCACCTGCAGATCATCGATATCTCGAACAATCTGGGCGATTCCAAGAGCCTGGTGACCCATCCGACGACCACGACGCACCGCGCCATATCCGCGGAAGACCGCGCCAGGATCGGCATCAGCGACGGCATGTTGCGGCTGTCGGTCGGGCTGGAGAACCCGGAAGACCTGAAGGCCGATATTTCGCAGGCACTTGCCGGCGGCAGCTGAGGGCAGGGGCCGCCCTCACATGGCGGCGCGCAGCACCCGGTCGACGATGCGTTCCAGGTGACGGAGTGAATTGCAGACCTCCACCTGGTGGCAACTCGCGGCGTAGCGCGGCATCTCGGAATCGCCGGTACCCCACTGCAGCCGCCCCTCCGGGTTCAGCCAGATCAGGCGTTTTGACCGGTCATAGATCGTGCGGACAATCTCCGCGCGCGGCTCACCGTAATTGGTGCGTGCGTCGCCCAGGATGATGACCGTGCTGCGATAGTCCACGTCGGACAGCGCGATGTCGCGGAAATCGAGCAGCGAGCGGCCATAGTCCGTGGACATGTAGGCGAAATCCTCCAGCACCGTCGTCACGGCCTCCTCGATGCCGCGTGTCTCGAACAGGCGGGTGACTTCCCGCAGTTCCCCCGCGAAGGCGTAGGCACGGACTTTCGGCAGCACCTCCTGCAGCGAATAGAGGAACATCAGCAGGAAGCGGGAGACATTGGCGACCGAACCGGACACGTCGCACAGCACATGCACATCCGGCCGGTCGATCTTCGTGCGGCGCCACTTCGGTTCCATGATCAGACCGTCATAGGCCTGGTTGTGGCGCAGGGTCCGGCGTACATCCAGCTGGCCCCGGTTGGATTTCTTGCGTCGGCGGGAATGCTGCACCACCAGCTTCTTCGCCATCTTGCGCACCAGTTCCTGCATCTGCACGAAGTCGCGCCGTTCCACATTGGTCAGCCGCATCTTCTGCAGCATTTCCTCCCGGATGCGGCGGCTCTGACCGGCGGCCTGCAGGGCAAGCTGCTTCTCCACATAGTCGCGCAGCCGCTCCATCATCCGGCCCCGCGCCCGGTTCAGGCGCTGGCCCAGACCCTCCGCCGCCTGATCGCCCGCCAGTCCGGCATCGCGCAGGTCGGCCAGGTCGTCGTCCAGTTCCTCGAGCCCCATCCCCTCGGCGATGCGCCGGGTGAACAGGCCGATCTGCGTGAACAGCACGATCTCGCGCACACCGGATTCCTCTGCCGCCTCCGCCAGGCGGGTTTCCAGTCCGGCCCGGTCATTCTCCAGCAGCATGCGGGAGAGTTCGGACAGGCTTGTCAGGTCACCGGATGGTTCCGCCGCAGTCGGGGCACCGCCTGCGCCGCCGCCTCCGCCTTCGCCCTGGCCGCCTTCGCCGCCTTCGCCACCCTGCATGCCGTCGCCACCGGGGGAGTCGTCGGACGGAGCGGCGTCCTCCCCATCCGCATCACCGGGGTGGTCGTCGTTTGAAGCGCTGGTTTCCTCATCGAAGTCCTGGATGGCGAAGAACCGTTCGAAGCAGTCGTCGAAGGATTCCTTCTCAAGTTCCGACTTGGCCAGGGTGATGGCCAGGCTGTCCTTCAGCAGTTCACGATCGCCAAAGCCCACCAGGTCGATGGCCTTGTGCGCCTCCAGCGTTTCGGCAGGCGAGATCTTCAGGTCGGCTTCCCGCAACGCCTTCAGGAAGTCGGCCAGCATGGGGGTGATCATTGTCGGACCTCGGCTTTCCGGAAATCAGTCGCGCGGCAGTTCATGCTTCGTGACCTTGCCGGTCGCATTGTGGGGCAGTTCATCCATGAATCGCACGGACTTCGGCACCTTGAAGCGGGCCAGGTTGTCCTGGCAATGCGTCGTGATCGCATCCTCGGTCAGGTTGGAACCGGACTTCCTGACCACGAAGGCCCGCCCGACCTCGCCCCAGCGGTCATCCGGGACACCGATGACGGCAGTCTCGGCGATGCCGTCGAGCTGATAGAGCACGTTTTCCACCTCCGCCGGGTAGACGTTCTCACCGCCCGAGATGAACATGTCCTTGTAGCGGTCGACGATGGTGACGAACCCCTCGTCATCCATGCAGGCCGCGTCGCCGGTATGGAACCAGCCATCGGTGAAGGAGTCGCGATTGGCGTCGGGTCGGTTCCAGTATCCGGGCGTGATGGTCGGCCCCTTGATCCAGATTTCGCCCGTGTCCCCGGTCGCGACATCCTGCCCGTCAGGCCCGACGATGCGGATGGAGGTGTGCATGGCCGCCTGTCCGGCAGAGCCGATCTTGTCGAGCGCACGTTCCTTCGACAGCAGGGTGCCGAGGGTACAGGTCTCGGTCATGCCCCAACCGTTCTGCAACATGATCCCGCGTTCCGCATAGGTCTCCAGCAGAGCGCGGGGGCAGGCGGCACCGCCAATGCCAATGGTGACGAGGCGGGAGAGATCTGCGGTCCTGAACTCTGGCAACTGGCTGGCAAACAGGAAGTTCGTCGGCACGCCGAAGCCATGGCTGATCGCCAGATCAGCGTCGGACAGCAGATTCAGGAAATGCAGCGGGTCGAAGGTCCGCATGACGATGTTCGCACCGCCGATGTGGAAGATGCCGTTGGCGAAGAGCTGCAGGCCGCCGATGTGGAATATCGGCAGGAAGGCAAGATTGACGGAATGCCGGGTCAGTTCGCACTTCATCGCGGAATTGACGGCATTGTAGAATGCCTGCCCGTGGGTCACACGCGCGCCCTTCGGTCGCCCTGTTGTGCCCGAGGTATAGACCAGCGCCCAGGTGTCATCGTGGGTCACGTCGGCAATGGGGCATTTTCCGTTGGACCGGGCGAGACCCTGTTCGTAGGCACTGTCCGCGCCATCGGCGCAGCCGATCAGGTGAGGTGTGCCGCAGGTCCGGGCAATGGCCTGACCGGCGTCCATGAATTCCTCGCCGACGATCAGCGCACGCGGGTCTGCATCGCCAACGATGAATTCCAGCTCCGGCACGGCGAGCCGCCAGTTCAACGGCAGGAAGATCGCGCCAATGCGCCGGCAGGCAAACTCGGTCTCATAGTGGTCTGAGGAATTGTGCGCCAGCATCGCAACCCGGTCGCCGCGCCCGACCCCGCATTCATTGGCCAGGAACAGCGCACAGCGATCAACCCGCTCATCCATCTCGCGATAGCTGAACCGCCGCGACGAATGCAGGTCGATGATGGCACGGGCATCGGGCTGATAGCCGGCGTGATGGGCAATCCAGTCATAGGCTGGCACCGTCATGTCGTTTCCTCCCCCGAGTGTGGACTTCCGGCAGTCTAGCCTGTGGCGTCCGGCAACTGTCCTGCATCCTTCGAGGCGTTGTAACCCACTGTCCGCATGACGAGTTCGATCATCTGGTCGGCGATGTGTTCATCGCTGAGCCGCCCGCCCGTGCGGTACCAGGTGAACATCCAGGAGATCATTCCCCCGACTGCGAGGGTGGCGAGGCGGACGTCGTCGACCCTGAAGATGCCCTGTTCCATGCCTTCCTGCAGCAGGGCTGCGAGCTTCTCGTCGAACTCGGCCCGCATCTCGTCGATCCGTTTGCTTGCCGCGGCCGGGACGTACTTGTCCTCCCGGAAGTAGACCGCGATGTTGGCCTGGTGGGCCATGACGACGTGACAGAACTCGCGAATGGCCTGGCCCAACCGTTCGGCCGGGTCGCCCTTGCGGTCGTGGGCATCGGCAATGGCCTTCAGCGAAAGCCGCGTGCCGCGCTCTGCTATGTCACCCAGCAGGGCCGCCTTGTTCTCGAAGTGCGAATAGATGAAGGGCTTGGTCACCTCAAGGCGACGGGCGACCTGATCCAGTGTGGTGCCCTGGTAACCCTGTTCGAAGAAGAGCTGTCTTGCCTCTTCCAGAATTCGTTCCCGTTTAAGTCGCGCAATTTCGTCCCGCATGCCCGAACGCATCGGAAATACCCCATGTCGAGCAGGCCGCCGACAACGGCTGCCTGTGGGTGAGTTGGCTCACCACGTTGTTACGTTGGGGTACAGTTGCATACTTTGTGGTAGAATTCAAAACCGGGATGCGTATCGAGGGATAACGCGATGTCAGCGCTGACAGGCACCGTTCCGGCGACGGTATGGTTGATTGCAGTTCCAGTCGTTTCCGGAATAGTCGAGATGCGCATTATCGGGCAACGCGATCTGAATGCAACCGTCACCCTTGATACTGAAACCGTGTTCGCATTTCCAGCCCTTGCCATATGCCGTGTCGTCGAGATAGCCGTTGGCGGGCACGATGATGGCCTCGCAGGCAGTATCCGTGGCCCGATAGCCCCTCTCGCAGAGCCACCCGGTGCCGTAACTGGATCCGGAGAGATACCCGTTCTGCGGCACCTGGATCGCTTCACATGACGTATCGCTGGGGCGGAAGCCGCGCATGCACTCCCATTCGGTACCCTGAGCGCTGAGGAAGCCATTGGCCGGGATGACGATGGCTTCGCATTGGTCTCCATTCTGGACATAGCCGCGATCACAGCGCCACGGGGTGCCATAGGAAGAACCGACAAGGTAGGCATTCCGGGGTACAGTGATGAGCTCGCATCCGGTCCGGGTCTGCAGGTACTTGCGTCCGCAGGTCCAGCGATCACCGGAACTGTTCAGAATGGCACCGGTCGGCAAGTTGATGGGTTCACAGGTCCCGCTCACCTCCCTGAAACCGCGCATGCAGTCCCAGCCCCGACCGTAGGTCTTGTCTGTCGCGAAGGCATTGTCGGGTACGTTCATCTCGACGCAGGCGTCACCCGACCGGCGGAATCCGGTGTCGCAGTTCCAGCCGGAGCGGGAGCCGGCCGTATGCGCATTGTCCGGAATCACGGTCTCTGCCGCACCGGCGGCCAGGCTGGACAGGCAAATCAGCAGTATGCCAAGCAGCAGCGCGCCAGGCAGGGTCATCGGTTCAGTGTGTCTTGCCGCCAATGCGGACATGCGGGGATCCCTCTCTGGTGAACCATGTGCCATCTTGCCGACGCACGGCAGGAACGGCTGGTCAGGGAACGGACACGCATGCAGGCGTGCACCACTGACCGTGCCGGTATCGAGGCAGAATATTCGAGGAAATGGTCGCCATCCGTGACCGGGTGTTGATACCGCAGTCAGGAGGTCATTCCGAAGCCTGGTCCACGTATTCCAGGCCGCAGCCGCAGCCTAGCAGATCGCCCTGCGAATGATAGCAGTCTGTGCTGACGAAGGTGTGCCCCACGCTCGATCGTGGTCAGAGACCCATCATGGAGAGCATTGTTCGGGTAATCGTTGACTTCGGGTCCGCGACAGCCTCCATCAGGGTGAAGTGGTTGGTCCCCGGTACCAGCATCACCTCCCGCTTCACGCCATGCAGCCTGGCATAGCTGCTGGACTGGTCGATCCATCCGTCCGGTTCGTCACCGCCAGCCGCCACAAGCAGATCGATGCCGGGTCGGGGGCTGAAACTGTCGGTCAGGATATTGTTGCGTGCCGCAACCTCTGCCGTCAGGCCGATCTCCGCATTGATGGTCGTGCGCATGGCGGCACGGGGATCGAAGATGCCGGAAAGCAGGGTGGCGGAACGGATCAGATCCGCGGGCAGTCCATGTGTGGTCCAGTCATGTGCGACGGCAACGGCACAGAGGTGCGCTCCGGCGGAATGGCCACTCAGGTGGATGCCGTCGGTCGATGCGCCGTAGTCGGCGGCATGCTGCGCGGCATGGGCAATGCCGCGCATGACTGAATCCACCAGTCCGTCCAGCGTGACCTCCGGACAGAGCGGGTAGTTGATCAGCACCACCGTCGCGCCGGCACCGGCGAAGGGCTCCGCCACGAAACTGTGCTCGTCCTTCGACAGCGCGCGCCAGTATCCGCCATGGATGAAGACATGCATGGGGCTGCCGACGGGGCCGGGGAAGATGTCGTAGACTTCACGCGGATGCGGGCCATAGGAGACATTGCGGCGCATGTCCTGGCGGCTGCGTGCCGCCGCGGATTCGGAAATGAAGTGCTCCAGATGCTGCGCGGCATCCGGCGCGGCCACGCGTGGATTGAAGTGGCGCTCGACCTCTTCGTCACTCATCTGCTGCCAGTCTGTCATTTCGCTCTCCCCCAAAGTCCGATCAGGCCGTGTAGCAGCCTGCCTGTTTCGCCCGCAACACGGTCAGATGATAGACCGTATCGATGGTCGGTGTCGCAACGCCGGTGATGCGGCCCAGTTCCGATACGGTGCCGATGATCGGTTCGATTTCCATCGTACGCCCGCCTTCCAGGTCCTGCAGCATCGATGTCTTGTGTGCGCCGACCTTCTCGGCCGATGCGATGCGTTTCTCCACCGTCATCGGGAAACGCACGTCCAGTGCTTCGCCGACAGCCTTTGCCTCCGTCATCATCGTATGGATCACCGACCCGACACCGGCATCCCGTGCCATGTCCACCAGGGTGGCACCTGTCAGGGCCGAAACCGGGTTGAAACTGAGATTGCCCCACAGCTTGACCCAGATCTCGTTTCGGATGTTGGGACGGATAGGGGCCTTCACGCCCGCATTGATCAGCGCCGAAGACAGGGCCTGAATGCGGTCGGACTTCGAACCGTCCGGTTCCCCCAGGGACAGGCGCTCCCCATAGCCGAGCTGGACAACGCCGGGCTCGGGAACTTCCGCAGCCTGCCAGACGACGGAGCCGATCACCCGCTCCGGCCCGATCTTGTCCCAGAGCTCGTTGCCCGGATCGGCACTCTCCAGCCGTTGCCCGGCATACTTGCCCTCCAGCCCGTGAAAGTACCACCAGGGCATGCCGTTCTGCGCCGTGACGACTGCCGTGTCAGGGCCGAGCAGTGGTTGCATGGCATCGGCCACGGCGCGCACGCCATGGGCCTTCAGCGTCAGCAGGACATAGTCCTGTGGCCCCAGTTCGGAAGGATCATCGGTGGCCCGCGGGTGGACAGTGAAATCGTCCTCCGCCGATTTCAGTCGCAGGCCCTTCTCGCGGATCGCCGCCAGATGCGGCCCCCGGGCGATCAGGCTGACATCCGCACCCGCGCGCGACAGCATCGCCCCGACATAACCCCCGATCGCGCCTGCGCCATAGATACAGATCTTCATGCGATTTCGTTCCCTTCAAGGCGTAGAGCGTTCCACTACTTAGATGGCGCGCCGGTGCGATTCCATCAATTGATGGAATGATCCAGATCTAGCAGACAGGCGGCAGATTGGACCAGTGTTCTGCCTGCGGTAAGGGGGCGATGCGGGCGATCGCCCTGCAGGCACGATGGTTGCCACCAACAAGTTGTCTCATGCCTGGGCAACGATCCGGTAAAATATGTGCGTGAGCAACAAATTCGGTAATTTTAGCTTGTTTTGACCTTGGATGATGTGTATTTGTCCGGTATGCAGAACAACGAACTCCTGGAACGTATCGACCGGAGACTGCGCGACAAGGGCCTGACGGACTACCGGGCCTCCATGCTGGCTGCCGGTCGGCCCGAGATCATCCGCAACATTCGTCGTGGCCGGTCTCGCAATCCGCGTCGCGACACGATGGAGAAGCTGGCACGGGTGCTGGATTGCTCCTTCGAATGGCTGGCAACCGGGCGTGGCCCCGTTCAGTCGCCGCCGGACATGCCCGGTGTACCCGCCGCTTCCGCACCGATTGTCAGTGGCGAGGATGTGCCGATGCCACCGGCGCGCAGCGAGATGCCGCTGGATGTCCCGGTCATGGGCACCGCCGCGGGAAGCCTGAAGGGCGCGTTCCAGCTCGACACCTCATCCCCCATCGACCGGGTGCGCCGCCCGCCGGGCATCGCCACGGCGGTGGATATCTATGCGCTCTACATCGTCGGTGATTCCATGTCGCCCCGGTTCGAGGATGGTGAGCTGATCTATGTCTCCGGCCGTCGTCCGGTACGTGCGGGCGATGATGTGGTCATCCAGGTCCATGGCGAGGACGATCAGGTGGAGGCCTACTGCAAGCGGCTGGTGAAGCGCGACAGCGACAGGGCCACCGTCGCGCAGTTCAATCCGTCGACCACGTTCGACATTGCCGCGGATCGCACCATCGCGATCCACAAGGTGCTGAACCTGAACGACCTGTTCGGTATCTGAATTTTGCTGCTCAGGGGGCTTGGTGCCCGGCAGGCGGATGCCTGGCCCGCCAGTGTTCCGCGATCTGCTGTCCGGTGCAGATCCACACGTCGTCGAAGGACTGGATGTGATCCAGGAACCGGGTCAGGCCGCCGATCCGGCCCGGTCGACCGATCAGCCGGTCATGCAGGCCGATGGACATCATGCGCGGCTGTCCGGCCATGCCCTCCGCCCGCAGCACGTCGAAGGCATCCCGCATGTACTGGAAGAAGTCACCAGCCGTGCTGAAGCCGCTGTTCTCGTTGAACCGGTTGTCGTTGGTCTCGTAGGAATAGGGAATGACCAGATGGTCGTGCCCCTGTTCGTGCAGCCAGTACGGCAGTTCGTCGTTCAGGCTGTCGCGGTCATAGAGGAATCCACCGTGTTCGATCAGCAACCGGCGGGTATCGGGGGAGGGGCGACCGGTCATCCAGCCGACCGGGGGTGAGCCGGTCAGCCGTGTGATCTCGGCCACCGCATTGGCGATATGCTGCCGCTCCGTCGCCGCATCGACATGCTGGTAGTCGATCCAGCGCCAGCCATGGCTGACCAGTTCATGCCCGCCTTCGGCGATGGCTGCGACGAATTCCGGATTGTGTTTCAGGCCGCTGACGACGGCGAGAATGCTCGCCTGCAGTCCCCGGCTCTCGAAGGCGTCCAGCAAGCGCCAGATGCCGCGCCGACTGCCATATTCGAAGGCCGACTCCGCCAGCATCGAGCGCGCGCCGGTGACCGGGGGAAAGCCGATATCGTTCAGCATCCCCTCCGACGTGTTGTCGCCATGCAGTACTGACAGCTCTCCGCCCGCCTCGTAATTCACGGCGAATGTCACTGCGATGCTTGCGCCGCCGGGCCATTGCGGGTCCGGCAGTCGCCGCCCGTACCCGGTGATGTCTCTTGGATAGGGTCCTTCCGTCACGGCAATCTCCTGACTTCTGCATGCGACCGGTGTAGAATGCGGGTTGAAACGACAATCACCAAGGGTCCGGGGGAGGATACAGATATGAACGACCAGTCAAACGCACCGAAGCTCGGCAAGATGGTTCACGCGGTGCCGTCAAAGCTGCCCGACGCGGCAGGCCGACGCGCCTTCTTCACCTACAAGGACATGGGCGTCACCGATGCGACAGGTGGCCTGATGCGCGCGCAGCTGACCACGGCGCGGGAAGGGATGAAGGAATCCACCGGCTGGCACTATCACGTCTGCGAGGCGCAATACGTCTATTGCACCAGCGGCTGGGTCGACCTGGAATTCGAAACCGGCGAGACGATCCGGGTCAGCGCGGGTGAGTCGATCTTCATTCCCGGCGGCATGAAACACAACGAGTTGCAGACCTCCGACGACTTCCAGATCCTCGAGGTTTCGGTGCCCGCGAAGATGGATACGGTGTCCTGCGATCCGCCTGCGTGAAACGCGACTGAAACGGCAGGTGCGGAGTTCACGGGCGGTCGAGGTATCCGTTGACCGCCCGGTTCACGCTGCTATCCGGGTCGGCAACCCTTATGCGGGACTGAATATTTCCGATGGTTGCGAGACACCGGGCAGCACATGAAACCCGAGGGATTCCAGCTTGGTTCCCTGCGATGCCAGTTTCGCGAAGTCTTCCGTCATCAGGATCGGGCGGTTCAGGGGGCGGGTCAGGGTCTCCACGCGGCTGACTTCATTGACCGCGCGCCCGATCACCGTGAAGTCGAGGCGGTCCGCTGACCCGATATTGCCGAAGATCACGTCACCGACATGAAGGCCGATACCGACCTTCAGTTCCGGTTTGCCATCGCCTTTCCGGCTTCTGTTGAGGTCGGCGAGATTGGCGACCCCCTCCACGGCAGCGGCAAGCGCGGAATGACTGGCCAGCCAGGCGGTGCGGTCATCCATCGGGAAGATGGCCAGCATGCCGTCGCCCATGAACTTCAGCACTTCACCGCCCATGGCCTTCACCGGTTCGATCATGCAGTCGAAGTAATCGTCCAGGATCTCGATGATCTCCGGCCCGTCCAGCCTGTCCGACAGGCGGGTGAAGCCCCGCAGGTCACACAGGTAGATCGCGGCGCGCAGGGCCTCGCCCTCGGCCCGGTGGATGGTGCCTGCAAGCACACGCCGCGCCGCAGCCTCCCCCAGGTAGGTGCCAAGCAGGCTGCCGGTGGCAAAATAGGCATTCATCAGCTCGAAACGCAGGGATATCAGCGGCACCAGTTCCTTCAGACGCTCGATCTGTGCCGCGTCGTAGCCGCCCTGCCTCCGGGTGGCGAAGGAGATGACATTGACCTCCCCGGTGGAGAAGCGCATGGGCAGGCCGATGTAGTCGGTCGCACCCTCTGCCTTCAGCTCCCGCCAGATGTCGAATTCCAGCAGGTCATCATCCAGGTCGAGACGCTGGCGTACCTGCGGCGCCCCCTGATGGATCTGGTGGATCGGGCTTTTCAGGTAATACTCCGACTGCATGGCATCATGACCGCGCAGCACCACCTCCGCCTCCTGACCGGTCCGCCAGATCAGGTTTCGGGAGACATAGAGCGGGTGCAGTGACAGCAGCCCGCAGAATACGCGCAGCAGGCCCAGGCCTTCCGAGTCGAGCCGCTCGCAGAGGTCGGTGAAGAAGTCGATCTCCGCATTCGGGCGGTGCAGATCCTCCAGCAGCCACCGGGCAGTCGCATCGGCGCGCCAGCCTGTCGTGATGATATTCACGCTTGCCTCTTTGCGGCTTTGTGGCATGTTCGCGTCGCTCATGGGACGGCCTCTGACTGTGTACTCTTGTCCCGGCTTGATTGCGGGGCGCTCTGCGCCACATAAGCGCTTGAACAGCTCAGGCAACCTGATCGCACTGACAACCCGGAGGAACCCATGTTCATCCAGACCGAACCGACACCCAACCCGCAGACGCTGAAGTTCATTCCAGGCGTTGATGTGATGAAAGAGGGTGTTGCGGATTTCCGCAAGCCGGAAGATGCCAAGGTGTCACCGCTGGCGGAGCGTCTGTTTGCCGTCCACGGCGTGACCGGGATCTATCTGGGACAGGACTTCGTCTCCGTCAGCAAGCGCGAGGATGTGGAGTGGCACCACATCAAGCCGTCGATCCTCGGCACGATCATGGAGCATTTCACTGCCGGTCTGCCGGTGATGAGCGAAGGCGCGGTGATCGGCGATTCCGGTGGCCACGCGGCGGCAAATGGTGCCGACGGCGAGATCGTGAAGCAGATTGTCGAGCTGCTGGATACCCGGGTGCGGCCTGCTGTCGCTCAGGATGGCGGTGATATCGTATTCCATGGCTTTGACGAGGGAATCGTGTATTTGGCCATGCAGGGTGCTTGTGCAGGTTGTCCGAGTTCGGTGATGACGCTGAAGCATGGCATCGAAAATCTGTTGCGGCACTACGTGCCGGAAGTGAATGAGGTTCGCGCGGTCTGACGGGGGAACTGCCTGACATCCTGACACGGATTGTCCGGCAGCACAGGACCAGACGATGAACGGGACCCGACCAGCGGTTTGAGCGGTCGGAAGGTTGAGAGGAAGAGTGTGCAATGAAACGTGTCGGACGCTTTCGGGCGGCCGCTGTCGTTGCTTGTGCCGGTTTTCTGTTGAGTATGGCCGGGCAGGCAGCGATGGCTTCGCCCCAGGAACTGAATTCAACGGTTGGTGGAACAGGTGCAGCCAGGATTGCTGCTGCCTCAAGCTGGGAACTGCGGAAGCTGGACTATGATCTCGCGGCTGTCCGCCGTGGCGACGCGCCCGTGCCCGCAGTGTTCGTGTCCGAACTGCCGGAAACCCTGCGCAAGATTGATGATGTCGCCACGATGAAGCGGACCTTCATCCGCCTGGTGCTGCCACTGGTGCTGGAGTCCAATTCCCGCCTGCTGGCCAAGCGGCAGCAGGTTCTGGAACTGCAGCGGCGGCTGATCGAGCGCAAGCTGCCGCTGACCCATGAGCATCGTGCCTGGTTGGCGGAACTGGTCGCCGATTACCGTATCGAGGCTGATGAACCGGCGGCGCAGATCGCGGCGCTGCGCATGCGCGTGGATATCGTGCCGCCATCGCTGGCACTGGCTCAGGCGGTCACCGAATCCGGCTGGGGACGCTCCCGCTTCGCCGTGCGCGGCAATGCCCTCTATGGTCAGCGTACCTGGTCGGAGGGCGCCGGGATCGTGCCGCATGCCCGTGCCGAGGGCGAAAGCTACGAGGTCCGTGCGTTCCGCAGTCTGCTTCAGTCGGTTCAGATGTACATGCGCAACATCAACAGGCATCCTGCCTATGAGGAACTGCGGGCAAGGCGCGCGGCGTTGCGTGCGGCGGGTGCGTCTGTCGATGGCTGGACCCTGGCCGAGGGCCTGACCCGCTATGCCGAGACGGGCGAGGAGTATGTGGAGATGCTGCGCGATATCATTGTTGCCAACCGGTTCCAGGATTTCGACGACGCCTGGATCGAAGGCGTTTCGACCGCAAGACTGACCCAGCCGTCGTCATGACGGACAAGGCGCGGACCACCCCCCCCGTCCTGCTGCATCTGCTGGTTCTGCTGGCCGTCGTGCTGCCGGTTCTCGGCATGGCGGCGCTGGTCATGGACATGCAGCCTGCAGCGCAGTTGCGCGCACCCGTCAAGGCAACGTCGCGACCGCTGATCCTGGCCCAGCCGAAGCTGATCCGGCCACGCACGGTTTCCGGTCTCTCCTCACGTTATGAATCGGTTGGCTACACGCTGGAGAGCGTGCGGGCGGGGGATCCGCCGCCCGCGTTCGTCCTGGTGACCCTGCCGGGTGACTGGACGAAGGAGATGCCCAGCGAAGTGCGCAAGAGCCTGTTCTTCCGCGCCCTGCTGCCACTGGTGATGCAGGTCAATGGCGAGATCGCCGCGGCCCGTGATCGGCTGATCGCCCTGCGTGACCATCCGGACATGTCGCGTCGCGACCGGGTCTGGCTGAACCGCATGGCCGAGCGCTACAACGCCATCGACAGCAAGACCGGAGCGGTTGACTGGGACGAGCTGATGCGGCGCGTCGATCTGGTGCCGCCGTCGCTGGCGCTGGCGCAGGGCGCGCTGGAAAGCGGCTGGGGCCGTTCGCGGTTTGCGCGACAGGGCAACGCGCTGTTCGGCCAGTGGACCTGGACGGAAGGCGCGGGGATCGTTCCGAAGGACCGGGAGGAAGGCAAGACCCATTCGGTCAGGAGCTATCGCAGTCTGCTGGCCTCCGTCCGGGGCTACATGACGAACCTCAATTCCGCTGGTCCCTACACGCGCCTGCGCAAGGCGCGCGAGAAAGCCGCTGCCGCCGGCAAGCCGGTCACCGGGCGGGAACTCGCAGCCTTCCTGGACAAGTACTCAGAGGAAGGCGAGGTTTACGTCAAGAAGGTGCGCAGCATGATTTCGGTCAACAAGCTCGCGCCCATGGACCAGTTGATCAACGGTCGCTGAACCGGATCGCAACGCGCTATAGTTCGACCCTGAACCAGTTCCGGGGGGCGCGTCATGGCTGAACGCAGTTTCAAGAAGGAAGTCGAGCTTCTGAGGCTTGGCGACGGTGATACCTTCGAGGGCGAGGGCATTCTGGCCGTCACAAAGGCGCTGCTGCAGTCCGGCGTTTCCTATGTCGGTGGCTATCAGGGCGCACCTGTCAGCCATCTGATGGATGTGCTGAATGATGCCCGCCCGATCATGGATGAGCTTGGCGTGCACGTCGAGACCTGCGCCTCCGAGGCCGGTGCCGCGGCGATGCTGGGTGCCTCCGTCAATTATCCGGTGCGCGGTGCGGCCACCTGGAAGTCCACGGTCGGCACCAATGTTGCCTCCGATGCCCTCTCCAACCTCGCCTCCGCAGGGGTGACCGGTGGGGCGATGATCGTGATCGGGGAGGATTATGGTGAAGGCTCCTCCATCATTCAGGAGCGCAGTCACGCCTTCGCCATGAAGTCGCAGATCTGGCTGCTCGACCCGCGTCCCAACCTGCCGTCGATCGTGAAGATGGTGGAGCAGGGTTTCGAACTCTCCGAGGCGTCGAGTACACCGGTGATGCTGGAGCTGCGCATCCGCGCGTGCCACGTGCACGGCAGGTTTGCCACGAAGAGCAACCGGCGCGGCACCTTCTCCGGCCAGAACCGGATTGCCGACCCCAGCTTCGATTACGGACGCATCTGCCTGCCGCCCTCCACCTATGTGCAGGAGAAGGACAAGATCGAGCGGCGCTGGCCCGCTGCGGTGAACTTCATCCGCGACCATGGCATGAACGAGGTGTTTCACGGCTCGACGGAGAACGTCGGCATCGTTTGTCAGGGCGGCATGTACAATGCCGTCATCCGCGCCCTGCAGCAGATCGGACTGGCGGACGCCTGGGGCGAGAGCGTCATTCCGATCTACTGCCTGAATGTCACCTATCCGCTCGTGCCCAGCGAGGTCACGGCTTTCTGTGCCTCGAAACGCGCGGTGCTGATGGTGGAGGAGGGCCAGCCCGCCTATCTGGAAGACGCGGTGAACGCGATCCTGCGGAAGTCGGACGTCCAGACCCGTGTGATGGGCAAGGGCCTGTTGCCGATGGCAGGGGAATACACGGGGGAGGCGGTGCTGCATGGTGTTGCCCGCTTCGTCGAAGGGGCGGTGCCGAAGGGCGTCGATCTCTCCCCGGTGCTTCAGCGCTACCAGCAGATCGTCGATGCGAAGGCGAAGGCCGTGCGTCTGCTGGGGGAGCCGATCCCGACCCGACCGCCGGGGTTCTGTACCGGATGCCCGGAACGTCCCGTCTTTTCCGCCATGAAGCTGGCGGAGCAGAAGGTCGGCAAGTTTCACGTTTCAGCGGATATCGGCTGTCATACCTTCTCCACGCTGCCGCCGTTCAACATCGGCAATACGGTGCTGGGATATGGCCTTGGTCTCGCCAGTTCCACCGGCATCGGGCCGAACATGGAACGCCGCGTTGTCTCCGTCATGGGCGATGGCGGTTTCTGGCACAATGGTTTGACCAGCGGCGTTGCCAATGCCGTCTTCAATGATGATGACGGTGTGCTGGTGATCATGAACAACGGCTACACCTCCGCCACCGGCCACCAGGCGATCCCGTCGTCGGTGAAGGGGGGCGGTATCCGCAGCGGCGCGTTCCAGCCCGACGGCCAGGACATCGAACGTGCGCTGCGCGGGGTGGGGGTCAAATGGATCCGGCACGTGCGCACCTATTCGGTGTCCAAGGTCATCGGCACCCTGCGCGATGCCATGACGACGAAGCGTGGCGGGCTGAAGGTGATCATTGCCGATGGTGAATGCCAGCTTGCCCGTCAGCGCCGGATCAAGCCGGAGATCAGCGCAAAGGTGAAGGCGGGGAACAGGGTCGTCCGCACCCGCTTCGGTGTCGATGAGGATGTCTGCACCGGCGACCACAGCTGCATCCGTCTCTCCGGCTGTCCCTCCCTTTCCGTGAAACCGACGAGCGATCCGCTGCGCGATGACCCGGTGGCGCATGTGAACAATGACTGCGTTGGCTGCGGCCTGTGCGGGGAGGTCAGCCATGCCGCCGTGCTCTGCCCATCGTTCTTCAAGGCCGACATCGTGCGCAATCCCGGACGCCTCGACCGTTGGCGGCAGGGCCTTCGGGATCGGGTGATCGGCCGTCTTGCCCGCGGTTCCGAAGCGTCCCGGCAGGAGAATGCTGCGTGAGCGACAGCCGGACGACAACGGTCCTGATTGCAGCACTGGGGGGCGAAGGCGGTGGTGTGCTCGCCGGCTGGCTGGTGCAGGCGGCCGGTCATGCCGGGCACTGGGTGCAGCAGACATCCATACCCGGTGTCGCCCAGCGTACAGGGGCCACGACCTATTACATCGAGATCATGGAACGGGTCGAAGGTGACGACAGGCAGCCGGTGATGGGGCTGACCGCCAGCCCCGGCAATGTCGATGTCATGGTTGCCTCCGAATTGCTGGAGGCCGGGCGGGCGCTGGAAAACGGCTTTGTCACGCCAGACCGCACGACCCTGATCGCATCAACACACCGCATCTATGCCATCGCCGAGAAGTCCGCGATGGGGGACGGGCGCTACGATGCCGAGCGCGTCCGCCGCGCGGCGGAGCAGATGGCGGCACGGCAGGTCCTGTTCGACATGCAGGCGGAGGCGGAGCGCGCGAACACCGTGATCAATGCCGTGCTGTTCGGTGCCATGGCCGGGGCCAATGTGCTGCCGCTGCCGCGGGATGCGTTCGTGGATGCGATCCGGTCCGGCGGTATTGCGGTGGAGGCCAATCTCGCAGGCTTCGATCTCGGTTTCCGCATGGCCCAGGGGGAACGCCCGGCCGTCACGAAGGAGACGACGGCGGTCTCCGATGATGACGGGCTGGGTGACCGCACCCTGACCGACCGCATCAACCGCAACCTGCCGGGGATGCTGCAGGAACTGGCGCGGGAGGGTGCGCGGCGGCTGATCGACTACCAGGGTGTCGGCTACGCCCGCTACTACCTCGACCGGCTGGAAGCGATGGTGAAGGCGGATGCCGCGCGCGGCGGCACGTCGCGATCCTATGCCGTCAGCCGGGAGGTCACGCGGCGGCTGGCGGTCTGGATGGCGTTCGAGGATCTGATCCGTGTCGCCGATCTGAAGATCCGGCCCGAACGGGTGGCGCGGGTCCGGGCGGAGGTCAAGGCCGCCGCTGATGAACCTGTCATGATCACGGAGTTCCTGAAGCCGGGTGTGGACGAGGTGGCGTCGCTGCTGCCCCCCGCCCTCGGGCGCTGGGCCATCGGGCTGGCAGATCGGGCCGGTGTGCGATACCGGCTGAACGTCGGGATGCATGTCTCCTCGACCCGCATCAGGGGGTTTCTGCCCATGTGGCTGCTGTCACGGCTTAGGGGCTGGCGGCCCAGGACACTGCGCTTCGCGGAGGAACAGGAACGCATCGACCGCTGGCTCGCCGTGATCAGTGACGCGCTGGAGGCCGACTATGATCTGGCGCGGGAGATCGTGGTCGCAGGCAAGGTGGTGCGCGGCTATTCGGACACTCACCGGCGTGGCATCCGCAACTTCCACCTGCTGATGGACGCGGTGCCCGCCTGCAAGGCCGCCCGCCCGCCCGCCAGGGCCTTCCGCACCCTGCTCGACGCCGCCCTCAGCGATCCTGAAGGCGATGCCCTGGACAGGGCGCTGGCGGCGCTGCGCGGAGAGAATGCGGCGGCCTGAAGGGGCGTCCGGTCTCCTCCACCACTTCACGCCTCACCCGGGCTCGACCCGGGTGTCCAGTCACCCACGCCTGTGCGGCACTGCTGGGCCACCGGATCAAGTCCGGTGGCGACGTCGGTGTGTGTGGCGGGCGTCAGCAAGCATCCGTTGCCATCAACCACGATGCTCGCGGACTTGATCCGCGAGCCCAGTCACCCACGCCTGTGCGGCACTGCTGGGCCACCGGATCAAGTCCGGTGGCGACGTCGGTGTTTGTGGTAGTGCCAGTGTCTCCTGCGCCTCCGCACCACACCACGCCTCACCCGGGCTCGACCCGGGTGTCCA
>Ga0070728_10002129_pt1 | contig 25800 bp, 27 predicted proteins | sample tdDd471_FD_66723 | JGI IMG/M metagenome (GOLD analysis project Ga0070728, IMG submission 66723) | Marine sediment microbial communities from the Atlantic coast under amendment with organic carbon and nitrate - tdDd47.1 | ecosystem: Environmental > Aquatic > Marine > Coastal > Sediment | place...
AAGACCATGGACGAAGTCATCGACAAGGCCTTGCAGGCCGGTTCCGAGACTGTTTGGCACAAGAAGCACGGTGAAGCACCTGTTGCCGCTGAACTGCTCAAGGACGAATTGCAAAGGCCCACCCGTCAGTAGGGCGAATACAGAACAATGAAAAGGCCGAACGGTTTACCGTTCGGCCTTTTTTTATGTCGTGTATATGGGCTGTCTATTTGGCCGACGTGGAAAGAAGTCCGGCTACCGGTTCAAGTTGTGTCCCCAGTTGTGCGAAGAAGGCCTTTCGTTGAAGCATCTGCATGCCGGGATTCATGCTTTTTCCAGTTTCATCCGTCATCGTATGGTTTGCCTCTTTCGGATCAATTCCCGCAGCCTGTCGCTTCTTTGCTTCTTCCTCTTCGTCATCGTCTTTTTTATCGGGCATTTTGCTCGTCGCATCCGCAATGCTTGAGCGCATCTTGACACCGGTTATTTTTTCGATCTCTTTTTCTATTTCTCTGATGCGAGCCTTTTGTTCTTCGGTTGGTTGCCCGTCTCCCATGGTCAGGAGTTGGGCGAGCATATTCTTGAGAAACAGAACTCGATTTTTTTCTTCCGGTGTCAACTCCTTTTGGAAGGAGAGAGAGGAAGACTCCAAACGTTTTTCTTCTTCTGTCTTCTCGGGTTCGAGCGACATGCCTTCTGGCGTGATCGTCCGTACCAACGATCGTGCGTTGCGCGTCGCGGAAGGGAAAAGAGTGTCTGGTGTGGTCGATATGTTCATTGTTTTGTCCGGTGGGCAAAAAATACCACCGCTTTTTTCAATGCAAATATCGGACCTTGGTAAAGTTTTCCTGATGAGAAAGAGCCGATTCAGCAGAATTTGCTCCAGACAATGCGCCCGAGGCTTTACCGCGTGGGGTATCACTTTAGCTTTTTTCGTGTATATTGTCTGAAATCGGAGGATCACATGGCTGAATTGACAAAGAAAGATCGGGCCATGGGCAGCATTGTCGGTATGTTTGTCGGTGACGCGCTTGGGCTGGGACCGCATTGGTATTATGACTTGAATGAGTTGCGTGCGGATTACGGAGAGTGGGTGTCGGACTATATGCCGCCGAAGTCGGGAAGGTATCATGATGGGTGCAGAGCCGGGGATGTTTCGCAGACCGGGCAGGTGTCTTTGTTGCTGCTGCGGTCTTTGGCGGAAAAGGGCGAGTATGTGGAATCGGATTTCACGGGGCGGCTTGATATATTCCTTGATACGCTCGACGGAACACCGAGCGGAGGTCGATATACGGATATCGCCATGCGCGAGGTCTGGGAGGCTCGTAAGGCCGGATTGTCATGGGGTGAAGCTGCTGGTTTGGCCGATTCTGGAGAGGCTGCTATTCGTGGCGTTATGCTGGCCGCACGGTATGCAAACAAACCACGTGACCTGGCCGCGCACGCCATGGCCAATATTCACTTGACCCATGCCGGGCCGTTTATCAAGGCGCAGTCGCTCGCGTTCATCCTTGCGGTCTGTCGTCTCATTCGGGGGAAGACTCTTGAGAGTTCTGGAAAATCCTTGATGGGGTGGGCTCAGCATGAGGTTGATCGAGCGTTGATCGATACCTTTTTACAGCCCGGATTCGTGCATGGTGCCGCCACCAATCCAGAAGTCGTTATGGAACCACCGCACGCCATCGCTCAAGTGTATGGCCTTGCCTGTCAGCTTGGCTTCATGGTTCCAGCGGCCTATTGGCTGGTCAGTCGATTTGATGGTGATTTTGAGACCGCCGTACTTACAGCCATTAATGGCGGTGGCAACAATATGGCGCGTGCCTGTATGACCGGTGCGCTTTCTGGGGCCATGGTGGGGGTTCAGGGTATTCCCCAAAGATTTATCGATGGTTTGCAGGATAAGGAAGAAGTTCTTGAAAATGCCGAAAGAGTTGTTTCGATTTTATGATGTTTTATTGGGAAGGAGCAAATGAAAAGCCCCCTGCTTACAGGGGGCTTTTGTGGTCTATTCGGTTTTGGACAGTATGTTGTTTTGAATCCAACTTTTGTCCCACCATTCAAAGGGTTGGGTTGGAATGCCCGCTACGGTGATACCGTAGTGCAAGTGATCGCCTCCGGCCAGCCCTGTGGTTCCCGTGTTGCCGATGATCTGTCCTCTGGTCACGGAATCTCCGTTCGCCACCGCAATGGAACTGAGATGGGCGTAGAGTGACTGCAATCCGAGGCCGTGGTCAATGACGACCACATTACCATAGATGCCAAGGAAGTCCGCGTAGACGATGGTTCCGTCGTTGCCAGCCGGGACAGGTGCATGTTTGAGGCTTGCCAAGTCAAGACCAAGGTGGGTCTGAAAGTCGACTTTCTTACCTTTATACATGTAGTCGCGTGCATCAGCGAAAGTGGCGCGGTTGGCCGCATTGGGCAGTCGTTTGAAGATGCCTGTCCACAACATGGTCGGGCTGGTTTTGCGGCTGATCTCCACAAGCTTTGCCCGATTCTGTTTGCGCAGCGTGTTGTTAATGTAGAGATACTGGTCGAGTAATGTCCCTTCTGTGGGCACTAGGCCTTGGAATTCTGGAATGGTCCGTTCCATAAAATTGTCAGAGAGCCTGATCTTGTCACGACGGAATTGTCGACCATTGGTGTGGTAGTTGAAAGAGCGTTTGGCACTGTTGCCTGCTTTGTCCGAGGCAACGATGAACGGGTTGAATTTGTTCGGCGGGGTATCCCACGGCTGTGCGAACAGGCAATAATACTGGAATTTTCCGTTGCCGCTGGGTTGGAGGTAGGCCGGGAAGAATCTTTCCCCCACCTGTATACCCGTATTCTCAACCTTTTCGGACAGTGCAAAAACCATGAGGCCGCAACCGCCCTGGTTCAGGTTGTTGGTGTGAGACTGGACAAAAATACGAGGCGGGGTCAGGTCCAGAGTGTAGGATTTTGATGCGCTCGTAACGCCTGCATCACCAAAAGGATATAAGGAGGCATCTTGGGCAGTTGCTTCGATGGTGAATTCGCCTTCCTTGATGATGCCGGTGTCCAGCGTCAGCACTTCTTCAGCCAGCATGATGCCGCCGGGGTAGGCTTTCGTGGCGAGGGGGATGCGTTTGCCACTTTGGATAGCGACGATATCAAGGGATTTCAGCCCACTGCCAGGATCTTCCACTTTGACGGTCACCGTACTTTTCTTGCCCAGGTCGACTGTGTCCGGAGTAATGGTGATGGTCGGCGCTGTCGTGTCTCGGAAGAGCATAAACAGCCCTGCACCCAGAGTGCAGATGAGTATGATGGTCAAGAGTGCCAATGGCAGCCCTTTTCCGCTTTTCTTTTTTTGAGTCAGATTGGTTTCTTTGCTCATGTTCCTTCCTGTATGTAAAAATCTAGACTATTTCTATAATACTCAATGAGCGGACACAAGGGGAGGGAAGTGGAAAAATGAAAATTGTTTTCAATTGGTCGATTTCAATGAAAAAGCCGCATCAATATTGATGCGGCTCATGGCGTGTTGTGCAAATTGGGTTAGTCTTCGTCTTCCAGGCTGTCCATGAGTTGGATGGTCAAGCGCAGGAAATCCGCTTCAGTGAGGATGCCGACCAGTTCGCCGTTTTTAACCACGGGTAGGCAGCCGTACTTATGGTTTAGCAGAATTTGTGCCGATTCCTTGAGTGATGTGTCGATCCCAATCGTCGTAATATCGGTTCGCATTATTTCATGCAGCGGGATGCCTGCGTCAATTTCCTTTTGCGTCTCGGGATCAAGTTCGGCAAGGTGGGAAATGGTTGCTGACAGGATGTCACGGTGGGTGATCAGACCTGTAAAGACGTTGTCAACGGTGACGATGGGGATGTGTCTGATTCGTTGGAGGTTCATCAGTTCGCGGGCATTGTGTAGAGAGTCTCTTTCCTTTAGGGAAAAGACCGGTGATGTCATAAGGTCATTGACCTTCAGCATGTATTCCTCCTCGGTTATATGTATTTTCAGCGAAAGCGGGAAACCTGTCAAGGTGCATAGAGCTGAATTGTGCTTGTTTTTTGCGGCTTTTGTTGACTTGAGAGTCAAAATCTGTTCAGCATCCCGCAGGTGTTTTCACTGATGGAGCACCGTTGATTCTAGGAGACTTTGGTGGTTGATCCGGTACGGCTCAGAGAGCGCATGGTGCGCGAACAGATTCAGGCTCGCGGCGTGACCGATTCGCGTGTGTTGGAGGCTATGTCCACGCTTCCCAGGCATCTTTTTGTGGAAGAAGCTCTGGCCAACAAGGCATATTCCGACAGCCCCCTGCCTATAGGCGAAGGTCAGACTATTTCTCAGCCCTACATTGTGGCATTGATGTCTGAATTGCTTGAGGTCGAACCTGGCATGAAGGTGCTCGAAATAGGCACAGGGTCAGGCTATCAGGCTGCAGTCCTTGGGGAGATGGGAGCCGAGGTCTATACGGTGGAGCGCATCAAGAAGCTTTTTCATACCGCACGCAAGCGGTTTATGGATATGCGCATGTTTTCCGTGAAGCTCAAGCTTGATGATGGTACCATGGGATGGCCGGAAGAGGCTCCCTATGACCGTATTATAGTCACAGCCGGAGGACCAGAGATTCCAGAGCCGCTGGTAGATCAGTTAGCTGATCCGGGACGAATGCTTATCCCTGTGGGGGAGTCCCGGCGTAATCAGACGCTTGTCCTTATTGAGAAACGTGACGGAGAAATTATTCGTACGGACAAGGGCAGCGTTGCCTTTGTGGATCTGGTAGGAAGTCACGGCTGGTAGTCGGAGGTTCGTTGTGTCCAAGAGTTCCATGCCTATTAAAGATGCTTTTATGACGGGGCCGGGTCCACGGACTCTCAAGGCTGGAGTTTTGCTTTGGCTCAAGGGTATGTGTATGGGCGGGGCTGACATCATTCCGGGTGTTTCCGGAGGGACCATCGCCTTCATTACCGGTATTTACGAGCAGTTGGTGGATGCCATCCGTTCTTTCAACGTTGATTTCGTGCGGCGCCTTCTCTCTTTTGATATTTCCGGAGCCGTGAGTATTACTCACATTCGGTTCCTCGTGTGCTTGTTTCTGGGTATCATGACGGCCATGATTACCATGGCTGGTATCATGAACACCATGCTTCACACTCATCCCGTGGAGACGTGGTCGTTATTTTTCGGACTGATTACGGCATCCATATTTGTGGTCGGGAAACAGATTGAACCTTTGAGTGGTGTGAATCTTGGCTTCATTCTTTTAGGTGCGGCAGGGAGTTACCTGCTGGTAGGCATGATTCCGGTTTCGACTCCAGAAACGTTACCTTTTATTTTCTTGTGTGGTGCAATCGCTATTTGCGCAATGATTCTGCCGGGTATCAGTGGGGCATTTCTTCTCTTGATGCTGGGCAAATATGAATACGTTACTCGGACACTCAAAAATCCGTTTGTCTGGGATAATTTTGTGATTATGGCCGTCTTTGCGGCTGGGGCGGGAGTGGGAATTGTCCTTTTTTCCCGCGTGTTGTATTTTTTGTTGCACAGATGGCATGCGGCCACGGTGAGTGTGTTGACCGGATTCATGATCGGGGCTTTGCGTAAGGTTTGGCCTTGGAAAGAAGTCTTGGAAACGTCTATGATTCGTGGGAAGGTGCATGTCCTGCGGGAGCAGAACGTGTTGCCGGACACCATTAATGGTGAAGTCTTTTTCGCAATGGGGCTGGTCATTGTCGGTATTATCGTCGTCCTCGCCCTTGAACGACTTTCGCATGATCGTTGAAATAACGTTGATTTTTCCCGCTTGACGGGGACAAAATACAATAAAGAGAGAATGGATATGAGCGAGTGCAGCTCCGGCTCCTGTGGAGGGGCCAACAAGGCGAATGCCAAGTTGAAAATCCAGGATGCGATGATTGAAACCACCCTGGAGAAGATCAAGTACAAGCTGTTCATCATGAGCGGTAAAGGTGGCGTAGGTAAAAGTTCTGTTTCCGTTAATGTGGCCGCAGCGTTAGCTGCCCGCGGATTCAAGGTTGGGCTTCTTGATGTGGATATCCACGGTCCGAGTGTTCCGACCCTGCTTGGTATTTCCGGGACTCTGGACATTGATCGGGGTTCCCTGATGATTCCCAAGGAGTACAACGAGAATTTGCACGTTGTGTCCATGGAGTCGTTGCTCAAGGACCCGGATCAGGCCGTGCTGTGGCGCGGTCCCATGAAAACTTCTGCTATCCGTCAGTTTGTTTCCGACGTACAATGGGGAGAACTGGATTTCTTGGTTGTCGACTCCCCTCCGGGTACTGGCGACGAACCCATGACCGTTCTCAAAACCGTGCCGGACGCACTTTGTGTGGTCGTGACCACTCCGCAGGAAGTTTCGCTGTCAGATGTGCGCAAGTCGATCAATTTTCTGCAATATGCCCAGGCCAACGTGCTTGGCGTTGTGGAAAACATGAGCGGTTTGGTGTGTCCTCATTGTCATGAGTCCATTGATTTGTTCAAGAAGGGCGGCGGCAAGGATCTGGCTGAGAAGTATGGTCTTGATTTCCTTGGTGCCATTCCGCTCGATCCGGCAACTGTGGTGGCCGGAGACCTTGGAACACCTGTTGTGCTTCTGGAAGAGGATTCCCAAGCAAAGAAGGCCCTTATTGATTTGGCCGATACAATAGCCGAAGCCGCACAAAAGAGTTTCGAGGCGGCATCGACAACCCACGCCTGAGGCTAATTATGAATAAGGATGTCTTTAATCTGCCCAATTGTTTGACCATGGCCCGTATTCTCGCGGCCCCTGTTGTCGTATCTCTTCTCTATCTGGAGATGTGGTACCAATTTCGTTTGGGGTCCTATTTTGCCTTCGGCCTTTATTTTGTGGCCTGTATGACGGACTACTTCGATGGCAAGATAGCTCGGGAGCAGAATACTATCACCAATCTGGGTAAGTTCCTTGACCCGTTGGCTGACAAATTACTCATTGGTTCGCTGTTGATCATGCTGGTCAAACTCGGCGACGGGTGGGGTGTTCCTGCGTGGGTGGTTATTATCATTATCTGCCGAGAACTGGCCGTGACAGGTATGCGTGCCATCGCTGCAGAAATGGGTGAGGTCGTGGCTGCGGATAAATTGGGCAAGGCCAAGACCTTGACTCAATCTCTGGCTGTCGGTTTTCTCATTTTTCACTATCCGTTTTTCGGATGGGATCCCAGACCATTGGGGCAGGGATTGTTGTATGTAGCTCTGGCGCTTACTGTTGTTTCAGGTGGTAACTACCTGTACAACTTCTACAAGAAGTGGATTAACGTCACAGATTAGAGATATTAAAGGCGATATGAACCGGGCGGAAAGCATGCTTTCTGCCCGGTTTTTTTCATTGTTTCACCTTCATTTTTTAGTGTGGCGTGAAACAGGTGGTCTAGAAAAAATTGAGAGTTTTTCTTGTGCGCTGTGGTTGTTTTGTGCTTAACAGCTTGTTATAATTGAATTAAATCTATGATGACAGGTGTGTGGATACATGGTAAATTTAAGTATTGCGTGTCTGTACAATTTCTTGGAAAAAAGGTTATTAAGCCAAGAGATATAAACACTACCGCGAGATATTTATGACTGACTCCAGTTCTGTGAAACATCTTGTTCGCATCACGAACTGCCTTCAAACCATTTTGGATCTGGAGCCCCAGCTTGAAAAGTTGGAGCACGGCCATTCTCTTTTGGATGAATTTGTTGTGCTCAAGTCTTTTTTGGAGAAAATCGACAAGGTCGAATTGAGTGAGTCGGATGTGGAACGGATTGAAACCGCCACAGCCAATTTCCTCAGGGAGCTTGAAGGGCCGCTGGCGCGGAAAGAGGCCCGGAAAAAAGTGAAGCGAAGTCTTCAGTAAACCGTATGCGTGGTCGAATTGTACTTGTTACGTTACTTTTGATTATCAATCTCTTCCTGCTGGTCAGGTTGATTTGGAGTGATCAGGGTATTTTTGCGTATCTGGAACTCAAGGGGCGGTATGATTCCTTGCAGCAAAAGATCGACGATGTTGACGGTAAGAGTTTGGACCTGAGTCAAGAGATTCGTAAACTTAAGTCGGACAAGGGATACCAAGAGAAAATCGTTCGTGAGCGGATGAATTTTGTGAAAAAGGACGAACTGTTATATATTTTCCCGGATGAGAATGGCAAACCCGGTGGAGAAGGAACAGATGAGCGAGAAAATTGAGTGGTATCAAGAAGTTCTTTCGTTGGAACCCGGTTCAAGGGTGTTCTTCCCTTTGGCGAAACTTTTCGTTGAAAACGGTATGCCTGAGGATGCCGTAAAAACTCTGCGCCAAGGGTTGGACAGACATCCTGATTATCTTGAAGCACGGATGCTTTTGGTTGAGCTGCTGACCGAGTTGGAGCGTGAAGCCGAGGTTCATGACCAGCTTCAGCGAGTTATTAATCCTCTCAGAGATTATCCCGCTTTCTGGCGAGGGTGGGCGCGGAGTTTGCCACCAGAACGGCGTGATTTATCTGTGTTTTTGATGCTGGTGGCATCCAATATTTCGGGCGATACCATTAAATGGACCGATGTCGTGTTTGAAGGTATCGGCACTTTGGCCGACCGATTGGTAGGTGCACCATTGCCACCGCCGTGCGACTGCCCTCCGCCAGTCATGCCTATGACAGACCTTGGAGATGAGCCCGTTTTCGGCGAACCTGAACCGGAGTTCAAGCCAGGAGCAGGGTCTTTTAGGACCAAAACCATGGCCGATCTTCTCGCATCTCAAGGAGATGTGCCCGGCGCACTTGAAATCTACCGCGAATTGTTGCAATCAACCATGTCCGACGAGCGGCGTGCCGAACTCAAGGAACGGATCGTGCAATTGGAGCACGGAGCGGACAATAGTGCCGCTCCCGAGGCGGAGCAGACTGACGCTTTCAGCGTTCATGCCAAGAATCGCCTGATCAGCACTCTGGAAACACTGGCCTCTCGTTTTGAAGCCAGGGTGCAGGGTTAACCGAAGCTGAACGGAACATGGTTTATGTCGCTATAGCGACATGAGTCGTCCATTCACGAAAAGTGGACATATGAAATATTTATTTTTGAGCCTTATTGCCGCACTTATGGTGCTCGGCGGGTGCAGCATGTGGGATACCACTGCGAAGTACACCAAGGATTCGTGGGAAACTACCAGGGATTTTGTTGATCCTCCGCCGGAAATTGATACAGATAGCTACCAGTTCTCCAATCCGAATCAGGAGAAGCTGGCCAAACTCATATCTCCTGTGGATGGTCCTCTCACATCCTTGATCCGTTTTGTGGACAATACGGATACGTTACCAGGTATAGACTGGCTTGATTTGTTGCGGGCGCGTTTTCCGTGGGTCAACAGGGTGCTTGTGACCGACGAAGAGGGCACCATCATGTTTATGCAGCCCGAACTGCCTGTGAAGAAGATCTCCAAGCCGTTGGTGTTTGAGGGGGTATGGCGCAAGATCAAGCTGTTAACTGTTGTGGATTATTCCGATCTTGGAGCGGAGCTGTACATCGGCCGTCCCTATTTTGAGGATGTGACCTTTAGAGGTCTTATCGGTGTTGGATTCGATCCCAGAAGCCTGTTACGTCTCAGTCCTGAACCCAAGGAGTTGATTATCATTCACCCCGGTAAGGGAATCTGGTCTCTTGGTGCGGATGTGGATGAAGAAGCCATACTGGCTGTGAATTGGGACGAGATTCTCAAGGAAAAGGTCGAAGGGCAGATCAAGGTTGGCAACAGGTACTACACTTGGCTGACGCGATATGTGGGTGAAGATCAGTATGTATATGCCACCCAGAGTGCCGACCCCAATGCGGAAGGCTCCTGGTGGCTGTTTTAGATAGTCGTCGGGCAGAAAGGATAGAGAGAATGCCACAACAGGTTACGGTTACAGAACATATTCTCCTGCATCAGAAAATGGTGCCGGGAGCTACAGGCCAATTTACGCGCTTGTTCAATGAGCTTGTCTTGTCAGCAAAGATCATCTCCAGAGCCGTGAACAAGGCCGGATTGGTTGATGTTCTCGGCTTCACTGGAGATGTGAATGTCCAAGGAGAAGAGGTCAAGAAGCTCGACGAATATGCCAATAGAATTCTTATTCATCGGTTAGCCCGTTCCGGCGTGCTTTGCGCCATGGCTTCCGAGGAAAACGCGGACATCATCGAAGTGCCGGAATCATTGCCCCGGGGCGATTACATTATTATTTTCGATCCGTTGGACGGTTCATCCAATATTGATGTCAACGTCAACATCGGTACCATCTTTTCCATTTTCAAACGCAAAAGCAGCCCGGACGCAACCCTTATGTCCGGGGACGTCTTGCAAAGAGGCAGTGAACAGGTTGCCGCAGGGTATATCCTTTATGGTTCATCCACCATGCTGGTATTTACCTGTGGTGATGGCGTGCACGGTTTTACTCTTGATCCCAGCGTTGGTGAATTTATTTTGTCGCACCCGAATATTCGTATTCCCGAGCAGGGCAAGATTTATTCCGTCAACGAAGGGTATGAGCGTTACTGGGACCGTGAAACCAAGAAAGCTTTGGCCTATTTCAAGTCGCCCAAGAATGCACTTCGAAAACCGTACAGTGGCCGATACATAGGTTCCCTAGTGGCGGATTTTCATCGGAATCTTCTCTATGGTGGTATTTTCATGTATCCCGCCGATCTGCGCGATCCGAAAAAACCAACTGGCAAGCTGCGACTGACCTGCGAATGCAATCCCATGTCCTTTATCGTCGAACAGGCCGGCGGCATGGCTATTGACGGGCTGAATCGAGTCATGGATATCGACCCCGAACACCTGCATCAGCGCGTTCCTTTTTTCTGCGGCTCCCGCAATGACGTCCAGATTGTTCAGGACATTTTTGTTGCAGGTGCCCAGAGGAAAAAGAATAAGTAATGCTCACCCTTGGTATTGAGACTTCCTGTGACGAGACCGCTGTTGCCCTTGTGGAGGACGGCCGTCTATTGGGCGAAAAGCTTGCGACCCAAATCGATACGCATGCCCTGTTTGGGGGGGTGGTGCCTGAAATAGCTTCGCGTGAACATTTGCGCGTCTTGCCTCGTCTCTTCCATGAATTGATGACGGAAACCGGTGTCCAGCCGGAAGATATTGATACTGTGGCTGTGGCTCGTGGGCCTGGATTGCTTGGCAGTCTGTTGGTGGGCGTCAGTTTCGCCAAAGGGCTGTGCTTGTCTACCGGGGCATCGCTGGTTGGGGTCAATCATCTTTGGGCGCACCTGTTGGCTCCGGGGTTGGCCGGAGAAATACAGTTTCCGGCATTGGGCCTGCTCGTGTCCGGTGGGCATACCCACACATATCGAATCGATTCGCCTGTTAAGTTTGAATTGCTCGGCAGAACCTTGGACGATGCCGCTGGTGAGGCATTTGATAAAGTCGCCAAACTTTTTAATTTTCCGTATCCTGGCGGTCGTTTTATCGACGACTTGGGGCGTGAGGCCGAACCAGATACGAAACTGTTCCCAAGGCCATACATCGATAACGATTCGCTTGATTTCAGTTTCAGTGGGTTGAAAACGGCGGTTGCCAATTATGTGGCTACCAGGCCAGAGCTTGTATTCGAGAAAATGGCTGATCCCGAGACTGTTGCTGCACTGGACGGTGAGCGGCGCACTGATTTGGCAGGTGTTTGTGCCTCATTTAACTGGAGCGTGGCGGAAACGCTTAAGATCAAGGTGGAGCGGGCGTTGAAACACGTAGGGCCGACAAAGAGCCTGATCGTGGCCGGGGGGGTCGCAGCCAATTCAGTGGTCCGTGAGACCATGAAAGGTGTGGCCGAGACACACGGTTTGCGGTTGACCTTGCCGGATTTGGCCTTATGTACCGATAACGGTGCAATGATTGCCTTTGCCGGATGGCTGTTCGCCAAGGCTGGGTATACGCATTCTCTTGAATTGGAGGCAATTCCAAGAGGACGAGTTGTTCCGCAGGATTGGACTATTTCCGAAGAATGAACGGACGGATAGAGATATTTTTGTAGGGTCCTTCTTGACAGTAGTGTACATGGGGACCTATTTTAAATAAATTGTGAGAACAATTGCGATGAACAATCGCAGCCGGTTATGCCGGATAGAATTGTATATGACGGCCATCAGCCGAGAAAAAAAGGAGAATTCCATGGCGAACCAGATCACTGACGGTAGTTTCGAACAAGATGTACTGCAGAGCGATGTTCCTGTCCTTATTGATTTTTGGGCTCCCTGGTGCGGTCCCTGTCGTGCAATGGGTCCTGTGATTGATGAATTGGCCGATGAATTCGACGGTCAGATCAAAATCGTCAAGATGAATGTGGATGAGAATTCCGCCACTCCCGGCAAGTACGGCATTCGTGCTATCCCGACCCTGATCCTGTTCAAGGACGGCGAAGTTGTCGACCAGAGCACTGGTGCAGTCTCCAAGAGCAGCATCAAGGAAATGATCACCAAGAAGGCACTGTAATATATGAAATCTTATGACGCCGTAGTCATAGGGGGCGGCCCGGCAGGAATGACGGCTGCCCTTTATCTTTTACGGGCCGGTGTAAAAGTCCTCATGATCGAGAAGCTCTCTCCGGGCGGACAGGTCCTGATGACTGCCGAGATTGAGAATTACCCCGGTTTCCCCAAGGGACTTCAGGGCTGGGAATTGGCTGACAAATTTGCGGCCCATCTGGATGAATACGAACTTGATCGTATTAGCGATGAAGTTCGTAGCATTACTGTTGGCAAGCCCGTCCATACTATTGTTGTCGGCGATGAAGAGGTCCAAACCAAGACCATTATCTTGGCTACGGGGTCACGCTATCGCAAACTGGGTATTCCTGGTGAAGAGCGGCTGCTTGGTCGTGGCGTCTCCTATTGTGCCCTGTGCGACGGTAACTTCTTCCGTGATCGTGATGTCGCTGTTATTGGCGGCGGTAACTCGGCTTTGGAAGAGGCTTTGTATCTGGCCCGATTGGTGAACAAGGTGTATCTCATTCATCGCCGTGAAGACTTTCGTGGTTTGCTTTGCTACCAGGACAAGTGCTTCACACATGAGAAGATCGAGATTATTCGTAACACCGTAGTCGACGAGATTCAGGGTGCGGATGATCTTGAGACTTTGGCTTTGAGGAATGTCTCCACTGACGAGACTTCCCAGCTCAAGCTTGACGGCGCCTTTATCTTCATCGGCTTTGAACCCATCATGGACTATGTTCCCGATGGTATAGCGAAAGAGTCCAATGGCGTTGTTACGGATGTGGAGATGCGGACCAATGTCCCGGGTATCTTTGCCGCCGGTGACATTCGCGCCAAGATGTGCCGTCAGGTTGCTTCCGCCGTTGGCGATGGAGCCACCGCAGCTACTGCAGCATTCACTTATCTTGAGCAGTTGGGCGATTAGGAGTCTGTATGCGTCGTTTATTGATTCCTGTCGTCCTTGTCGTTCTCGTGTCCCTGACAGGGTGCGTCTGGATCGACAGCTATTTTCTGCCCCCACCCGAGGATACGGCTCAAGAATTGTATGAAGCAGGTGTGGAAGCCTTGAAAGAGAAGGACTACGGTGACGCTCAGGAATACTTCTCCAAACTCAAGGATAGATTCCCTTTCAGTCCTTTTGCGTTGAAGGGTGAGTTGGCTTTGGGTGATGCCTACTATCTCGATGAAGAGTATATTTTGGCACTGGAAGCCTACAAGGAGTTTGAGGCGTTGCATCCGAGCAACGACAACATCCCCTACGTTCTGTACCAGATAGCCAACGCCAACATCAGTATGTTCAAGTCCATTGACCGACGTCAGGAGAACATCAAGGAAGGGTTGGAGTATCTCTATCGATTGGCGGAGACATATCCCAAGTCCCAGTATGCTGAGCAAGCCAAGCACCTGATTGTCAAGAGTCGTAGGATTCTGGCAGAGCATGAAGTGTATATGGCTGACTTTTTCTGGCGGACAGAACAATATGGCCCGGCTTGGCATCGGTATCAGTATGTTGTGGAGAATTTCTCTGACATCGCCGATTTGCGAGATTATTCTATCAAGCGTGCTGAGTACTCATACTTTGAGTACCAGAAGACCTTGTCCGAGGAGGAGCGCCAACGCATTCAGGGAAGCTGGATGCGGTGGATCAAGCAGTGGCTGTAATTCCCGAAGACGGTCAAGGGGTTGTTTTCCCTATGCAGAAATCGGTGTTTGAATTCCCGCATGGCATCAGCGAACTCGTTGTTGACGACTCCCTATTCGCTTGCGCTTATCAGGAAACCCCGGCTCGACATCGCGCCCTGATCAAGACCTGTATTGCCAGGTTGTATGATTGGTATGGCGGTGGCAAAGAGCTTGGGGGGCGGACTGAAAGCACTTGGCGTGGTGGTTTTGATTCCATCCAGACTTTTAAGCCGGTGGATTTTTGTGTTGTTCTTTGTGACGCAACACTGGAGTCCCCGGCTCGTTTGCTTGCAGGACTGGTCCCTGCGTTTGCCTGTGGCGTCACTAATGTGTTGGTGATCCGAGTCGGTGACGGGACGTGGCCATATTCATTGCTGACGGCTCTAGAATTGGCAGGGCAGGAGTTAGCCGTTGATATGACGGTTGATCAGGTCGGCGAGTTTTTGACCCAACTGCGTGATAGTGGTGCGTCAGGTCGTGTGATAGATTTGGGCGTCAGTGCTGATGGTTTTGATTCACGACAGGCTGTTTCCGATAACGTCCGCGTACACATTCCTTTTTTTGATCAAAGAGTTTCAGTGTGGATGGATGAAATCCAGCCGGTAGATCTTGACGCACTTGCCTTTGTTCATCCCGATGTATCCTGTTCCGTATCGGGTGCGAATGTCGTGCTCCCTACTGAAAAATTTTCTTATAATGAAGGCGATTTTCAAACTTTTCTGGCCTCAGCCGGGGATGTTGTCTTTGTGCCGACATCCCAAGTGGATGAGGCGCTGACGCAATCCCGAATTGTGTTGAGTTCTGGTCATGAAGGGTGTTGGATTTGGCCGGATCTTCGTCCTGAACATTTCCATATTCATCGTACCGCCTGGTCCATCGGAGCCTGAACGTGAGCAAGAGCAACGCCCCCTCGGCGAAGGTGCTCGGCAACCTTCGCAATATTGGTATCATCGCGCACATTGATGCGGGAAAAACAACACTGACAGAGAGAATCCTTTACTATTCTGGCCGGATACATCGTATCGGAGAAGTCCATGAAGGCACGGCCACCATGGACTACATGCCCGAGGAGCAGGAACGCGGTATCACTATCACTTCGGCGGTGACATCATGTGAGTGGGATCCGTGCATGATCAATATCATCGATACGCCGGGGCATGTGGATTTCACCATTGAGGTGGAGCGCTCTTTACGGGTCCTGGATGGAGCTGTGGGTGTTTTCTGCGGCGTGAGTGGCGTGGAACCGCAATCTGAAACGGTTTGGCGGCAGTCCGAGGCCTATTCGGTTCCCAAATTGGCATTTATCAATAAAATGGACAGACTCGGCGCGGATTTTGATGCTGTACTCGACTCAATGGTGCAGAAGCTCGGCACGAATCCATTGGCTGTTCAGTATCCTGATGGAGCTGGTCAGGATTTTGCGGGTGTTTTTGATCTGGTGACCATGCAACGGTTTGAATTCGATCAGGATAGCAAGGGGGCGGAATTTTCCCTTCGTGATTTGACCGAAGAAGAAGCGGATCGGCTGTCGCCGTGGCGTGAAAAACTTATCGAAGTAGCCGCTGATGAAGATGAAGAGATTCTCGATTTATATCTGTCCGGCGAAGAGATTCCTGCTCCGCAGATTCGGGCTGCTTTGCGGAAGGCGACTTTAACCCGGAAGATCGTCCCGGTGTTAGTTGGATCGGCTTTAAAAAATATTGGTGTTCAGCCCGTGCTGAATGCTGTTTGCGACTACCTGCCCAGTCCGCTTGAAGTACCGATTGCCGAAGGGGTGAACCCTGAAGACAAGACGAAACAATCTTTTGCTGTTTCGCATAAGGAACCGTTGTCTGCCCTTGTATTCAAGGTCGCTTTGGATTCCGGGCGGAAGCTCGCCATGATGCGCATTTATTCCGGTAGTATCAGCGCTGGTGACACAGTGTATAATGTTACACAGGACAAGCCTGAAAGGGTGGCCCGTCTGTTCCGTTTACATGCTGGCCGCAAGGAAAAGATCGACAGTGCATTTGCTGGCGATATGGTGGCTGCTGCCGGGATGAAATTTGCTCGGACAGGCGACACTCTGGCGACCAAGGATGCTCCGATTCTTTTGGAGCAGATTGCTGATTATAAGCCTGTTATTTCTTTGGCCATTGAGCCGCGCAATTCCGAAGAGGGCGATAAACTCGATGAGGTCTTGGATAAATATTTATTGGAAGATCCGACGCTTGAGTTGAAGCGTGATGAAGATACAGGGCAGATTATTCTGTCGGGTATGGGTGAGTTGCACTTGGAGGTTATTCAGGAGCGGCTGAAACGAGAGTATAAACTCGAACCCAGAGTCGGTAAACCACAGGTTGTGTATCAGGAGACCGTGACCGGCAAAGGGAAGGGGAATGCTGAGTTCCACCGCGAATTGGGTGAAAGTGTTCATTTTGGAGCGGTCGATCTGTCTGTGGAACCCATGGATCGTGATCAAGGTCGACATATTTCCATGGAAGTCGATGTCGAAGAATGGCCTGCAGCTTGGCTTGAAGCCGTGGAAGATGGTATTTCCGACAGTCTGCAAAGTGGTGTCGTTCGAGGGTATCCCGTCCAGGATGTGCGCGTTCGGGTACTCGGTTTGAATCGGAAGGACGGTGAGTCCAGTCCTGTGGGATACCGCATGGCCGCTGCCATGGCCCTTAAGGAGGCCCTTAGGCAGGCCGGATCAAAGTTGATGGAACCCATTATGTGGGTGGAGATTAACGTGCCGGAAGATTTTGTCGGCGATGTGGTTGGTTTGCTTGGGTCGAAAGGAGCCAAGATTGAGAATATGATTGACCGGCATGGGCAAAAGGTGGTTCAAGGACTTGCGCCACTGGGCAAACTGTTCGGCTTTTCCACTGATCTTAGGTCCGCCACACAGGGAAGGGCCGGATTTGTCATGAAATTTTCACGTTTTGATGTGTTGGAGTAGCTCTTGAGTGACCTGAGTCGTCATACCCCCCGAGAAAAAAAGAGTAGCCGGGACTGGTGGACTGGCAGCAAACGATGGATACGGTACTGGTATCTTCGTTTGATGCGTCAGAACTCGTCACCGAAGAACTTGGCTGCGGCCTGTGCTCTTGGCATGTTCATCGGGTCAATGCCAATCATCCCGTTTCAGTCGGTGGTTGTCATTGCTTTGGCTTTTTTCATGCGTGTCAACAAACTGGCTGCATGGCTGGCTACATGTTATTCGAATGCAGCCACCATGGTGCCATTTTATTATTTCCTCTTTATCGTTGGTAGTGCCGTCACGCCATTTGATAATATCGTTTTCGACCCCCAACATTTGGAAATGACCCAGTTGATTGCCGCCGGGTGGAAGGTCTTTGCCGTTATGTTCATCGGAGGTCTGGCGTTCGGTATTCCGGCTACAATCGTAACGTATTTTACTGCATTGTTTATCATCAGGCGGTATCGCGAACGACGAGCCATCCGTATGTTGCGCAATAAAACCGGGCTGTAATTTCGTCGATTTCGTTATGATCCTATTGGGGGCACCGTGAGCTTTTGCTTGCGGTGCTTTTTTTCTGGTTGTTTGCTTTTAGGCCTGATTAATTGTACTCATCATATGGTAATTCATGTTATTTCCATGTATTTTGTTTGACTAAATTTGCGAAGGGAGTTTGACCGATGTTTATCGGACCCGTGGGGATGATAATTAGTGGCGTAATTGTCTGTGGCATATTTGCAGTTGCTACAACCGTAGGCGGGTGGTTGGCTTATGGTGTCGGTGTTCTTTGCGCTTTGACCATTACTGGTGTTGCCGGACTCATGTACTCCAGATCGCGGAGCCAAGTGCAACAAGCCCTCGAAGACGTTGCAGCCTGTAACTTCCCTGCCTCAAAGATTATTGGGGAGTTTGACGGTTCTTTGGGAGCATGTGCAGAGGCCATGGGGGGGATTCGGAAACAGGCCGATTTCTTTGAAGGAGCCTTTCAGGAACTAGGTAGTCCGGCTCTCGTGTGTGATAGCGACGGTGTAATTCTTCTTGCTTCTCAGTCCATGTTGGAAATGATCAATAAAAGTGTTGGGCAGGTGGTCGGCAAGACTGTCAGTCAGGCTTTATATAGCCGTGATGGCGTTTCATTGACCGAAAAAGCTCTCAAGAGAGGTCAACCCGTCGCGGAGAGTGTTGATTTCGTCCTGTGGGACAAAAGAGAAATTTCAGTTCAGCTTTTTATCAGCTTTGTTCATGACCGTGATGGAATCATTGTTGGTGCGGTCACTTCGTTTATTGATATGACCGTGCAAATGGAGAATCACCGAAAAATTGAACAGCAGCAGAAGCGTATGACGCAGGCTGGCGAACGGATCAGCAGCCTGGCTGAACATGTGGCGTCGGCAACAGAGCTTTTATCGGCTTCAGCCGATGATCAGGCACAAGGTGCGCAGAAGCAGCGCCAACAGACTTCAGCCGTGGCACTGGCTATGGAAAACATGACTGAAATAGTGATTGAAGTTGCCAGGAACGCCACTGCGACCAGAGGTGCCGCAGACGAAGCTAATACGTCGGCTTCCGATGGGGTCGCCATGGTGGACAAGGCCGTTGTCGCCATCAATCAGGTGTCGAGTGAGGCCGTGGTGTTGGAGCAGGAAGTTGGCAAGCTGAATACGCAGGCTGGCGAGATTGGTCGAATTATCAGTGTTATCAATGATATTGCCGATCAGACAAATCTTCTCGCCCTTAATGCGGCTATTGAGGCTGCAAGGGCCGGTGAGGCTGGACGCGGGTTTGCCGTGGTGGCAGATGAAGTCCGCAAGCTGGCAGAAAAGACCATGGATGCCACTCGTGAGGTGGAATCAGCCATCGGCATGATTCAGACTCGATCTCAAAAAGCGACGACTTCCATGCGCGCTACCGCAAAGCAGGTGGGTGAAAGTACAGAGCTGTCCAATAAGGCCGGCGAAACTTTACAGAAGATCATGGGCAGTATTCAGGATATGGTTGAGCGTATTGCCGAAATAGCGACTGCTGCAGAACAACAGTCCGCTGCTGCCGAAGAAGTCATGCATAGTGTCGAGGAAATCGCGGTCATTGCCGAGGATGCTGACGAAGCGGCAGGACAGGCGGCCAGTGCTACACGGGATATGGCCGAACTGGCTCGTGATCTCCTGAATGTGTCTCAGGAGTTCAGAGATGGTGACGGTGATATGACTTTGCGGGAATCCAAGAGTGAGATGAAGGGCGTTTTACCTAAGCTGACCCAAGAGTATGTGTTGCGAGAATATGGTGAATCCTTGCATGCCAGTATGCAGGAAGAGATGGGCAACCCGGTTTTTCTGCCCACGGAGAGTTACCCTGATCAGGTACTGATGCAAATGGCCGAATTTGTATCGCATGCCGTTGGTGTTACTCCGCGTAATTTTTTCCTTGGTCTTGGCAAACATTCAGTTGGGCGATTCAATAAAATGTACCCTGGCCATTTTCGTGAGGAGTCTTTGAAAGAATTTTATTTGCGTATGAACGACGTTCATACGCAGTTGACCAAGGCTCAACCGGGGATTAATCCACCTAAGCTCACTTATGAGGATAAGGGTGATGTATTGTTCATGAATTATCGATCCGCCCGTGGTTTATTTGATTATTTCGAGGGGATACTGTTGGGCTCAGCTCAATTCAAAGGCGAGAAAGTCAGTGTCATCGTGAAACCTTTTGACGAGGAAACAGCTCGAGCTGAGATATCTTTTCTTGGCAAAGCGTGATGGTGGAAGTCTTTTTGAAAAAGATTATAATGGGCTATTCGCTTTTTCGGGAGTGATATAGAGTCAGCAAGTAGAAGTTGCGGACTTCGAATTTGATATTTAATTTTCATATATCGACGTGATTTCAGGAGAGTGCCCGGATGTCAGATGATCTGAACAGGCAGATATTCAAAGAGGAAGCATACGACCTCTTGCGCGAATTGGAAGCGGCGTTGTTGGAGCTTGAAGAGGCTCCTGATGATATGGATTTGGTAAACCAGATCTTTCGTGCCCTGCATACGATTAAGGGTTCGGGGTCCATGTTCGGATTCGATGAGATAGCCGGGTTTACGCATGAGGTAGAGACTATTTTCGATATGGTCCGGAATGGTGATATCGAAGTTACACCCGTCTTGTGCAGTTTATCTCTTCAGTCACGGGACCACATCAGGAGCATGCTTGATGCTGATGATGAAGGAACCGTGAATACGGAAAACATGGAAGCAATCCTTCAGGGGTTGAAAGACTTTGTTGCTGGTTCGGATGAAGATGATGGAGCAGAGCCGGAGTCTGTGGATTCCGAGAGCCCTGTAGTTGAGGAAAAGGTTGGTAGTCTGAAAGATTTTGTCATTCTTTTGAAGCCCGAAGGCGATGCAGAAATAAACGTTGAGTCTGTCGAGAATTTTTTTGAGGAATTGGATCGTTTGGGAGAATTGTCCGTCAAGTCCAGGCACAGTGATACCGGTGCTGGGTGGGAACTCCTCTTGGTAACCGAGGTGGATAAGGACAATGTGGAAGATGTCTTTTTCTTTCTGACTGCGAATGTGTTGGTCGAGGTCCGGGAGACAGGGGCTACGCCTCCTGAAGCGGTAGAACCTGAAGTCGTGGCGCCGACTCCAAAACCGCCAGTTGCACCGACGGCTTCAAGTACGGTTTCTTTTACAGGCGATGAACCTGAAGCCGGTGAAGTTCCAAAAATTGGTGAACTGCTCGTGAAGAGTGGTGATCTGGATGAAAAAGATGTTCATGCTGCTTTGGAAAAGCAAAGAACTAGTAATGATAAGCCTTTAGGTCAGATTCTTGCCGAAGAAGGCAAGGTGTCCAAGGCCGCGGTTAATAAGGCCGTCAAGCGTCAAGGGGAAGTCAAGGCGCAGGAAGTCCATAAGAAGCGGCAGGAAGCGATGTCCAGTATTCGTGTGGCCGCAGACAAGTTGGATTACCTTGTGGACCTTGTGGGTGAGCTTGTCATTGTTCAGGCGCAGATTTCACAGGTTATCAGTGAGCGAAATGATCCAACCATGACTCTGTTGGCCGAAGAACTGGAACGATTGAGCGATGAATTACGAGATTCTACTCTTGGAATCCGTATGCTTCCCATTGGAACTTCGTTTAGTAAGTTCAGGCGGTTGGTGCGCGATTTGTCTGCTGATCTCGGTAAGCAGATTGGGTTGTCCACAAGTGGCGCTGAGACCGAGTTGGACAAGACGGTTATCGAACGTTTGGGTGACCCGTTGGTGCATTTGCTCCGCAACAGCATCGATCATGGTATCGAACTTCCCGAAGTGCGTGAGGCCCAAGGTAAACCACCCCAGGGTACGATCATGCTGGCAGCCGAGCATTCCGGCGGTGAAGTGCTTATTCGCATTACCGACGACGGTAAGGGCATGCGCAGTGAGATGATCCGCGAAAAGGGCATTGAGCGTGGGTTGATCTCCAAGGATGCAGAACTGACAGAAAAGGAATTGCTCAAGCTTATTTTTGAGCCCGGTTTTTCAACGGCCCAAGAAGTCACTAATGTTTCAGGCCGCGGCGTAGGTATGGATGTGGTGAAACGGGCCATTGATTCCCTGCGTGGAAGTATTGATATTGACTCCAAGCCTGGCGCGGGCACGACTATTACCATTCGATTGCCGTTGACCCTGGCCATCATTGATGGCTTGCAAGTTCAGGTGGAGAATGAATTTTACGTCATTCCGCTGTCTTTGGTCGAAGAATGTGTTGAATTAACGCGTGCTCAGGTCGAGGAAAGTGATTCCGGGCAACGCATATTGCATCTCAGAGGAGAGATCGTCCCTTATATCCATATTCGTGATTGGTTTGATGTTGAAGGCGACAGCCCGCCCATCGAGCAGATTGTCATCACTGGCGTAGAAGGGAGTCGGGTCGGTATTGTCGTGGATACTGTCATAGGCGAACATCAGACTGTTATTAAGAGTCTGGGTCGTGTATACAAAGATGTGGAAGGTATTTCTGGTGCAACCATCAAGGGAGATGGTTCCATTGCATTGATTCTGGATGTCCCCAGCCTGGTCCGACGCGTCATTGCTGAGTCCAAGTAGGTTTCGAGTTCTTTATGAGGGTAGAAAATGCGTAAGATTCGTGTGTTGATTGTCGATGATTCCGCCGTTGTCAGGCAGACTCTTGAAGATATACTTTCTTCTGATCCGCAGATCGAGGTTATGGGAACAGCTATCGATCCTTATGTTGCTGCCGAGCGGATGAAGAAGGAAATTCCTGACGTGATCACTCTTGATATTGAGATGCCGCGTATGGATGGCCTGACATTTCTGAAAAAGCTCATGAAGCAACACCCGGTTCCCGTGGTCATCTGTTCTTCCGTTGTGGATAAGGGGACCGATAATGCGCTCAAGGCACTTGAATATGGTGCCGTGGAAATCATCACCAAACCCAGGGTTGGTACCAAAAAATTTCTGGAAGAATCGAGTATTCGTCTCATCGACAAGGTCAAGGCAGCAGCCATGGCCCGACCAAAGGCAGTAAAAAGTGCTCCGGCCATCAAGGTGAGCCCGAAGCTTTCTGCCGATGCGGTTATTCCCAAAGGGACGGTGAAAAACTTGTCAGCAACAGAAAAAATTTGTTTGGTTGGTGCTTCAACCGGCGGCACTGAAGCTCTCAAGATCTTTTTGGAGGCTCAGCCTGCTAATTGTCCGCCTATTGCCATTGTACAGCATATGCCGGAGCATTTTACCAAGGCCTTTGCCAATCGATTGAATTCAATTTGCCAGATCAACATCAAGGAAGCTGAGGATGGAGATTCCTTGATGCGTGGGCAGGCCCTGATTGCTCCGGGTGATAAGCACATGTTGCTTAAGCGGACTGGTAGCCGGTATTATGTCGAAGTCAAGGACGGTCCGCTGGTTTCACGTCATCGTCCCTCTGTGGACGTGTTGTTCCGATCCGGTGCCAGGTATGGCGGCAGCAATGTGGTTGCGGCCATTATGACCGGAATGGGCGACGATGGCGCAAAAGGCATGAAAGAATTGAGCGAGGCCGGGGCGTATACCATTGCTCAGGATGAAGCCAGTTGTGTGGTCTTCGGTATGCCGCAGGAGGCCATTAAACTTGGTGGTGCACAAAAAGTGCTTTCACTTACACGTATTGCCGGTGAAATTGTGCGTGCATGCGGATAACATTTATTCTTATTAAATGACTATGAAGCGCCTTCGTAGATTGCAGTCTGCGGGGGCGTCAGTTTTTGGAGTGGCGGTAGGTAATGACATTCACGGGTTCCCGTGTGACCATTCCTTCTCCCATCATGTCGTCAAGCTGTTCAAGCAGGAGCCCTAGCCGGTCTGGGTGTTCCACTATCTCCACAACCACGGGCAGGTCTTCGGACAGACGCAAAATTTTGTTGGTATGGATGCGGCTATTGGCCCCAAAACCACTCATGCCACGAAAGACTGTGGCACCAGCAAGGCCAAGTTTTCTGGCTTCCTTGACGATGGCTTCGGCCAAGGGAGTTCCTTTGTTCTTGTCATCTTCACCGATGTAGATTCTAATTCGTTCAGCCTTATCAAGCAGTTTCACGCTGTCCTCCTGGGGGGAACATTAGAGCAGGCGACCGAGGGCGATGCCTGCAAGCACCAGTATCAAGCCCACAATGCTTTGTCCGACTACGTTGAGCAGGGCTGTGAGCATCTGGCCGTATTTGACCAATTCAGCAGTTTCAAACATATAAGTCGAAAAAGTGGTAAACGCACCCATGAAGCCGGTCAGTACGAGAAGTCGAATTTCACTTCCGGGCAACATGCGGTTTTCGAAAAATCCCCAGACCGCACCGAACAACAGGCAGCCGAGTGCGTTTACAGCAAAGGTTCCCAATGGGAATGAGCCGCCAGCCAGTCGTTGGGCTACGCCGGACAGCCAGTAGCGGGACATGGTTCCAGCCGCGCCACCGAGGGAAAGATAGAGTAATTTTGTTAACATTCAGATATCCTTGTTGCTCGTATAGCAACTCAGTGGGAGAAAGCCAATGGCACTTGAATGCGAGTTGAAATTCCTTCGCGTTGATCTGGACGCAGTGAGTCACCGGTTACAAGAGGCTGGCGGGACTCGTTTGGGCAGGTATTTCGAATCCAATCTGGTTTTTGATTATCCTGACCGCTCTCTCAAGGAAAAGTCGATTTTGCTCAGGCTTCGTGACAAGCAGGGCAAGGCCATCTTGACCGTCAAGCGTCCGCCGGAAGAAGATGTCTCGTCAGCACTCAAGGTGTTCGACGAGATTGAAACTCGTGTTGGTGATTTTCAAACGATGAAGTCGGCATTGGAAGCGATTGGTTTCAAGGTGTTCTTCTCATATGAAAAGATTCGGGAGAAGTGGCAGTTCATGGATTGCGTCATCTGTCTCGACCTGATGCCTTTTGGGCATTTTGTGGAAATTGAAGGGACGGAGGAGTCTGTCCCAGTCTGTGCAAAGGCCATCGGTTTGCAAAGTCACGAGACAACGACGGAGACGTACCACGCACTTAACCTGGCAGACCGCCAGAGCAAGGGGCTTGATCAGGATGAAAGTTTTGTTTTTGAAGAGACTGTTCGCATCCGTTTGCTGGCCGAACTCGATAAAGAATGAGATTGGGCCCTCGACAGTCGATGAAAAGGAATTTATATTGCTAGTTAAGGAACAAAGAGTTTTTGGAGTTAACAACCTATGAGCGACCCTTTTACCGGTGACCAATTCGAGAGCGAACTTCTTGACGAACGTGAAGTCAGGGAGCCTCGAAAGTATAAGGTCCTGCTGCATAATGACGATTATACGACCATGGACTTCGTGGTCGAGATTCTGGTCCGCGTATTTCGCAGAAGTGAAGCGCAAGCCACGGCCATCATGCTTTCCGTTCACAATCAAGGGTACGGAGTATGCGGTACTTACACTGCCGAGGTGGCCGAAACCAAGGTCGATCTGGTGCACAGGTTGGCGAAAAGCGCAGGCTTTCCGCTCAAGTGCAGCATGGAAGGTGAATAGATATGACGATGCTCAGCAAGGAACTTGAGAGTGCATTGACCTCAGCCGTCAATGAAGTGAAGCGCAGGAATCATGAATTTCTGACGTTGGAGCACCTGCTGTACGCCATTTCCATCGAGGATCAGGGTGAAGAAATCCTGGAAGCCTGTGGTGCAGAAATGGAACGTCTCAGGGATCAACTTGGCCGATTTTTTGTAGAGAACATGGAAGCACTGCCTGAAGGGACCGAGTCCGAGGTCATTCAGACTTTGGGCGTACGTCGTGTCCTGCAAAGGGCTGTGTGGCAGAAAAAGGCGTCTGGCAAGACCACAGTCGATGTGGGGGATGTCTTGGCCGCCATGTTCGACGAAGAGGATTCATATGCTGTCTACTTTCTGCGCACCCATGACGTTTCTCGGCTTGATATTTTGGAAATCATATCGCACGGCATGTCCACGGGTGAAGACTGGAATGATCTGGGCGATGACTTGGGGACAAAATCTGATCCCCTTGAAGCACGGCCTGGTGAAAAGAAAAGTCCACTCAAGGAATACACGGTTAATTTGACCGATCGGGCTGCCGAAGGGCTTATTGATCCGCTCATTGGGCGTGCTCCGGAGCTTGAGCGCACAGTGCAGGTCCTGTCCCGTCGACGTAAGAACAATCCTATCTTTGTGGGTGATCCTGGTGTCGGTAAGACTGCCATGGCCGAGGGATTGGCCTTGATGGTGGTGGAAGGCAATGTACCAAAGGAATTTTTGAACGCGGATAT
>Ga0070728_10002133_pt1 | contig 25744 bp, 19 predicted proteins | sample tdDd471_FD_66723 | JGI IMG/M metagenome (GOLD analysis project Ga0070728, IMG submission 66723) | Marine sediment microbial communities from the Atlantic coast under amendment with organic carbon and nitrate - tdDd47.1 | ecosystem: Environmental > Aquatic > Marine > Coastal > Sediment | place...
CACGAAACAGCGCTAATGCTCGGTCGTATGGGTGCTCACGTGGTTATCGCAGACTGGGAAGGTGAGGCGGGTACTCGCACGCGGGATCAGATTAACTCAGCCGGTCCCGGTAGTGCCGAATTTCACTACTGTGACTTATCCTCCAGCGGCGAAGTGCGTGAGTTCGCAGACTGGTTTCTCGCTAACCATGATCGGCTTGATGTGCTTATCAATAATGCGGGCATCACCGACCCTGTGCGCCGGGTTAGCGTCGACGGTAATGAAATGCATGTGGCGACCTGTCACCTGGCACATTTCCTGCTAACTCACTTGCTGCTGGAGCTGCTTAAAAAGAGCGCGCCCGCGCGTATTATCATGATCTCGTCGGAAGCGCATAAGGCCGGCCCGGGACTGGATTTTGACGATCTCAATAATGAAAGAAACTGGAAGAATCATGCCAAGGCTTCCAATAATGCGGCATTTACGGCCTACCATCGCGCCAAGTTAAGCAACCTGTATTTCATGTACGAGCTGGCGGAGAAGCTGCAGGGTACTGGCGTGACAATCAACGCGATATCACCGGGGTATTTCATTAACACCTCGATCTATCGCAATATGAAAGGGGTGTTCCTGTTTTCTGCGAAGATCATATTTGGATTCGGTAACATACTGGGCCTGAACAACCCTAAGCGCAGCGCCAAAACCTACGTAATGCTTGCAACTGAGCCGGCGCTGGAGCAGGTTACGGCTACCTATTTCCAGCACGGAAAAATTAAGGAAACCTCGGATCTGGCAAAGGAAGTTGAGCCGCGCAAAAAATTGTGGTCCTGGTCTGTCGTGCAGACAGGAGTCGGCGCGGACTAACTGCCAGCTGGCACAACAGAAGTGCCCGCTATTGTCGGATAGTGGCGCCTGTCAGCTTGCAGGCATTCGACAAGCAGACCGCACCAGCATGTTGCCCCAGACAATTCATCGGTGCGGCGCGAAATGTCTAAGTTCGGGCGCGTGCTAAGTGGCCGGAGGTGTCGGCGCATCTTCTATTGCAATGATGGTGACGTCGAAGGTCAGATCCTTGCCGGCGAGCGGGTGATTAGAGTCCAGGACTACGATTTCATCCGTAACTTCCACAACCTGAATAGGGCCGGGTATACCAGGCGATTGCAGCAACATTCCGACGACACGGGCTGATTCCGGAACCTGTTCCAGCGGGACTTCCTGGACGCGGCCCGGGTCCGGTTCGCCGTAGGCATTCGCTGCGTCCAGGTTGACCACTTTTCTGCCGCCGACTGGCAGTCCCAGTAATGCTGTTTCGAGAGCAGGAAGGATCTGGTCGCCGCCCTGGATATAGCTGAGCGGCTCCTTGCCGGTGTTGCTTTCCAGCACGTCGCCGTCGACACTGAGGATGTAGGTAAATGAAACCAGTTTGCCTTCTTCGATCACGGTAGCTTTCTCCTGAGCCAGTGCGGGAGCGGTTGTGAGAATGATCAGGCTGAGCAACGACACGAACTTGAAAATACGGTTGAAACGGAACATTTGGATACCCGCTAAATATATAAATGAGGAAGCGATGAGCGCAGTATCACCGGATGATGCTGCTTTAAAGACTGTTGATTCAAACCTGAGCTGACCGCATAAACCGGCACACTCCAACCTGATTCTGGCGCTCTGGTCGGTGTGCAATGCAGTGACAGAAGCGAGTAAAAGATAGATTGTGTCCTAAGGCTAGCATCTATCGAAGGGGGGCGGCAACGCTGCAAAACTCAACCCGGTGTGCATGGTGCGCTGGCTCGCTGCCGGCAACAGGATCAGAAGTGTTTGCCGCTATAGGTAAGCGCCCGAATGCTGATGATTGTTGCAAAGCTTACAGGAGCCGCGTAGCTTTAGCGTCCGATGGTGCCCCACTTAGGGGGTAAAAGGGAACGCGGTGAGGCTGTATAGCTGTATTCCGCGACTGTGCCCGCAACTGTTAGCGGCTGGTATCTCGTTATCAATGTCACTGGAGCGCCGCTCCGGGAAGGCAAGACGAGTTTGCTGTAAACCGTAAGTCAGGAAACCTGCCATTGAGTCGTCCATCTGCGAGACGGTGTCATTTCAGCAGAGCGGAAGATCCGTAGCGACGGCATTGTGGTGGGTCGTAATGTGCAGTAACTCGTTTTTTTAAATGGGATTTGCGCGGCCGGTGCAATGCGTATGCCTGCATTCGCGACTCCACAGTGAAACTGTTAATGCATGAGTCGTACGGATGAATTCTGGACTTACTTTTCAATTTTTGCCGCCAATTATTGCGGGCTGGTGTGTCGGCCTGATGCTGATGGCGTCAATTGCCGGTGCGAACGATCTGCCGAGTGCGCTGTCGGTGGACAACTGTGCGGACCAGTATCTGCTGGCGCTTGCCGAGCGCGAGCAGATCATTGCTGTCTCCCAGGATGCTCAACAGGATTTCTCATACCACGCAGCTGCTGCGCGAGGTTTGCCCCGGATTCACGCCAGTAGAGAAGAATTGATTGCTCTGCGGCCGGATGTGGTTGTTTCATCCTGGGGGTGGTCAGCGCAGGACAGGCAGTTGCCCGAGCAATATGGTGTTGCATTTGTGCAGATGCAGTTCGGTCATTCACCCGAGGTTATCGCTGCGAACTTGCGCCGTGTGGCGCTGGCACTGAACCGGTCACAGGCAGCAGAAGCAATCATCGCACTTATGGAGCGACGACTGGCCCGCGCGCAGCAAAGAGCGCAGCGTATCGGTGCGGTCGCCGCCCTGAATGCTGCCTACGTGACACCCAGTGGAGCGACCAGCGGCGGTGATACGCTTGTCGATAGCATTATCAGTATGTCCGGTTTGCGCAACGTAGTTGCGGAGCATGGCTATGAAGGCTGGCGCTACCTTGATCTTGAGCAATTGGTAAGTGATGACCCCGATGTGCTGGTGGCCAGTTTTTTTGAATTGGGTACTCAGCGCACCGATAACTGGAGTATTTCACGGCATCATGTGATGCGGAGGCTACTGGCCAATAAGCCAGTGGTGTATCTGCCGTCGCGTTATCTGGGCTGTTCCGCGTGGTATTTTCTTGACGCGGTGGAACTAATCCAGGATCAGGTGGAGTCCGGCACGGTTGCCATCGGCATGAGCGCTGCTGCTTTGGTGGCCCGGTAATTCTGCGATTGTGAATACAGCGCATAAAACAGGTTTGCCATTTTTATCGTCATGGTTGTCGATGGGGCTTATTCTTGTGCTGTTGGTCCTCGCAGGATTATCCCTGTTGACGGGTTTTGTTGCGATTGATCCCTTTGCTGCTTTGTCCGCACTGTTCTCTAACGCCGCGGCAACGGACACCGTGATCCTCAGGGAGATTCGGCTGCCGCGAACGCTCATGGGTATGCTTGCGGGCGCCTCACTTGGGCTATCCGGCGCCGCTTTGCAGGGTTTGTTCCGCAACCCGCTTGCCGATCCCGGCATTATCGGGATATCAGCCAGCGCGGGGCTGGGCGCGGTAGTCGCCATTCACTTTGGCATCGGCCAGAGTTTCGTGCTGGCGGTGCCGCTGTTTGCGATGGGTGCTGCCGCAATCTCTACACTGATCCTGTTTACCGTTGCCTTGCGGGATACCAGCGCGCTGACATTGATACTGGTGGGTATAGGTGTCAGCAGTCTGGCGGTCGCGTTGACGTCGTTAGTCATGAATTTCTCGACCAACCCTTTTGCGCTGAATGACATGGTGTTGTGGTTACTCGGTAGTCTGGCCAACCGCAGTTATACGGATATTATCCTGACGGGACCCTTCATCGCGGTCGGAATGTTGTTGATTCTTTCCTGTGGCAGTGGACTGCGTGTGCTGAGTCTGGGCGAGGCCGTGGCCGAAACGATGGGTGTGAACATGCGCAGCTTGCGGGCACGGGTGGTGCTGGGTAGCTCGCTGGCGGTAGGGGCAGGCGTCGCGGTTTGTGGAACGATTGGATTCGTGGGCCTGGTGGCGCCGCATATTGTGCGGCCCTTCGTTGGTAGTGATCCTGCACGCGTGTTGTGGCCCAGCGCATTGGTCGGGGCCATCATTGTGACGCTGGCGGACATATTGGTGCGGACGATTCCCAGTGGGCATGAAATTAAACTGGGTGTCTTAACTTCGTTGGTAGGTGCGCCCTTTTTTCTGTTGCTGGTTGTGCAAACAAGGCGGTCGATGCGGTGACTATTCGAGCCACAGAGCTGCGCGTAGTCCTGAGCCACAGCACTATCTTGCACGATGTGAATATGGAGCTTAAGCCCGGCGAGTTGTTGGGCCTGATAGGCCCGAATGGCTCGGGCAAGAGTACGCTGCTACGCGCGGTTCTGGGGCTGGAAAAAATAAGTAGCGGGGCAGTTACCCTGCGTGACCGGGTGCGGGCAGAGTACTCGCGCCGCGAGCTGGCCAAACTGATTGCCTATCTTCCGCAGGACCATACGGTCCATTGGCCTTTGGATGTTGCGAGTACCGTTGCGCTGGGGCGTGAGCCGCATTTGGCATCCTTTCAGCGTCTTCGCGATGCCGATCTGGAAGTCGTCTCCGCAGCGATGCGCCAGACCGATACGGAAAAATTCGCTGGTCGTTCTGTAAGGTCTCTGTCCGCCGGCGAACGGGCGCGTGTTTTGCTGGCCCGCGCGATGGCGGTGCAGGCACCCTATATACTCGCCGATGAACCGACAGCCTCACTGGATCCGCGGCATCAGCTGGCGGTAATGGAATTATTAAAGCAGCAGGCGCGACAGGGTGCAGGCGTTATTGTGGTAGTGCATGACCTGCTGCTGGCAGCACAGTTTTGTTCACGTATATATTTGCTTGATCAGGGCAACGTTGTTGCCGAGGGGTCGCCGGAAACCGTGCTGGATGATGCGCACATCAGTCAGGTTTACGGTGTGGCCACGGAAAGGATTGTGGTCGGCGACCAATCCTTCGTTATACCCGTTGCATTAGCGACTGCGTAATTCGCTTGCGACGACCGCTGTTACCTCACCCAGTCCCTAAGGTATTCTTAAAGTCATGGCAATCCGACGCATAATTAATATGGGGCACCCCGTGCTGCGGCAGGTGGCCCGCCCACTCGGGCCGGACGAGATTGGCAGTGATTCAGTCAATCAACTCATCAATGATATGGTGGATACGCTTCATGATTATGGTGGTATCGGTCTTGCCGCGCCGCAGATCGGCGAGTCCCTGAGGCTGGCTATTATAGAAATTGATAGCGGGCCTACCCGATATGGCGACCTCGATGAGATGCCGCTAACGGTTTTCATTAACCCCGTTATTACCGTCGTCGACCCGGCTGTCGCGGGTTACTGGGAGGGTTGTCTGTCGGTTCCTGGGCTGCGTGGATTTGTGGAGCGGCCGCAACACGTGAAAATTCAGTATCTTTCAGAAAAAGGTGAGATCAAGGGGCTGGAACTGCACGGGTTTCCCGCGACGGTTTTTCAACACGAGTTTGATCACCTGGATGGCAAGCTGTTTATTGACCGGATGACAGATACTCACAAGCTGGCTTTCGAAAAGGAATTTGAGCAGTTTCGTCTGGGTGATGACGACCAGCTCTAATGTATCCAGTTCTAATTTATAAAGGGTACTTCATCCAGTATCCAGTTCTTTTCCGTGCGCCGGGCAGGACAGGGGATAGCGAAAGCGACATCGCCGCGTTGTTTGGATAGCTTTTTAGTATCGATTCGCCAGCCCAGTTGCTGCCATTCTTTCAGCAACTCGCGGTAACGCACTACCGGCTTGTCGGTTGGTACCAGTAATTCTTTCGTCAGGGAATCTGGCGTTCTCACGGGGTTTAGTTTAACCAGCAGGTCGATATCTTCCTGCGCAATTTCCATATTAATGTCGACAATTTTCTGATCCATATCGGGGTCGAGTAGGAAATGACGCATGTTTACGAAAAAGATACGAGTCCGCTGCTCATCAATAGGTGCCTCGAAGAAATACTGATGAAACATGTTCTCCTTCGTGAAATGCAGCCACGTCACCAGCGCGTTAGGGCCAAGGTGGCCGGAACCTGCTTTAACAACCTCGTCGTTGGGCGAATTAGCCTGCGCCAGTAAGCCTTCAGCAGGTGCCAGTTGAGTAAATGGCATCATGAAGCCGCTGCCAAACTCGGTTAGAGCTTCAATCTTGATGGGGTTCTTTTTGAAATCCAGCACCATGCCCGGGGTGCCTTGCTTCGGATGCACGAACTCGTTATGGGCAGGGTCGAGGCCGTTCTCAATCGAGCGCTCGTAATAGTAGTCGACTTCGAATACGTGCAGAATATTAGCGCGCCAATCGTCCTGATCGTATTCCTCAATCTCCCACAATGGTGGACGCTCGCCCTCCGGTAAATCGCCCAGAAACGCGAATACGATGCCGTATTTTTCCCGCACCGGGTAGCTGTCCACCTTGGCTCGTGCCGGCGGTTTTTCGTCCGGGCCCAGTGATGGGATCAGCGTGCAATGACCCGCACCATCATATTGCCAGCCATGGTAGGGGCACTGGATGTCATTACCCTGAATCTTCCCTGTTCCCAAGGCGGCGCCTCTGTGAATGCATGTATCGCTAAGGACATGCGCATTGCCACCCGTGTCACGGAAAGCCACGAAATCCAGACATAATATCTTCACACGCAGCGGACGTTGATTGGTCACTTCATCGCAAGAGGCGACCGGGTACCAGAAATTTATATACATGGCTTCACTATAGCAGTGGGGTGGCCCGAGCTTAACCTTACAGGCTCTGACTGCGCAGCTGCATCGGCCTGCCACCTTGCAGAGCGCTCAAACCCCAGTATCTGTGCGCTTGATTACATAATTCTCCACGAGAAGTGTGCGCTGGTTCATAGAGTTCATTTTGCTGCGCTGAGTAAATAGCACTCCTGATCCGGGCGTTTTTCAGGCGTCTGGAATTCGTTGCATCTGCACGGAAGCTTAGGAGTGCTGCACATGTACGGGATGTCTCCAGGTGGTTACCATCGCCGCTTTTTTTGCGTGATGATCTTGTTGTTCGGGTGGTCAATATCGGGCTTTGCTGAAGAAGCTGGCACCGGTGAACCGGACGATCTTATGGATCTCAGCCTCGTTGAGCTGTTGAGTCTGGAGGTTACGACTTTCTCCCGTCAGTCGCAGTTACTGTCGGACACGCCGGCCGCTATGTTCGTGATATCTCAGACAGACATCACGCGTTCGGGCGCCAGAACCATTCCTGATTTGCTGCGGATGGTTCCTGGCCTGGAAGTGGCGCAGGCAGATTCAAGTACATGGGCAGTTACCTCGCGGGGCTCGAACGGGGTATTCGCGAACAAGCTTCTGGTGCTGCAGGACGGGCGCAGTATCTATAGCCCGCTGTATTCCGGTGTTTACTGGGATATGAATGATACCGATCTTAATTCTATTGACCGTATCGAGGTTATTCGCGGCCCCGGTGCAACTATGTGGGGGTCTAATGCTGTTAACGGTGTGATCAATATCATCACCAAGAAAGCAGAGGATACTCAGGGCGGGCAACTCGATGTTGTTGCTGGTACTGAGCGTACTGAAGGTACGTTACGAGCCGGGGGCGAGGTGGGGGGCGCAACGGTGCGTGCTTTCGGCAAATACTTCAAGCGCGATGGTTACGTTGAAGATCCGATCAACGGGGGTAATCCCGATGACTGGGACATGCTCCGCGGTGGGCTTCGAGCCGACTGGGGTTATAGCGACGACAGCGTACTGACTTTCAGCGGTGAGGTGTTCGAAGGGAAAATAGGTGAAAGCGTGGTTACGCCGCTGTCTGCACCGCCTTATGTGACGATAGGTCAGGAAGAACGCGATGTCTCGGGCGGGTTCGGTTTGCTGGCATGGGATCGAAAGATCTCCGATACCTCGTCAATAAAACTGCAGACTTACTACGACCATACCGATATAGAGAATATCGCGCCAAATGAGACGCGCGATACCTTCGACATTGATATGCAGCACCTGTTTGCATTGGGAGGCAGGAATACAATCGTATGGGGGTTGGGCGCTCGGGTTAGTAAAGACAAGACCGAGGGCGATTTCACGATCTCACTGGACCCTACCGAAAGAACCCAGCGCATATATTCGGCCTTTATTCAGGATGATATCGCTCTGGTTGAAGACCGCCTTTCCATGATCATCGGTACCAAGATTGAGAAAAACAACTTTAGTGTTAACGACCTTGAATGGGAGCCGAATGTACGGCTGAGCTGGAATGTTACCGACAGCCATTTGCTGTGGTCCTCGGTAGCTCGTGCCGTGCGTATACCATCGCGCATTGAGCAAAATGGCATTATCAATGGCGGGTTTCTGCCGCCTAATGCCGGCGTCAATATCTATGACCTGCCGTTGCTTGCAACGATCAGAGGTAATCCCGAGCTCGACACCGAAGACGTGACGGCTTACGAGCTGGGCTATCGGGGGCAGCTGAGTGACTCGGTCCAGACAGATGTGAGTCTCTTTTTCAACCAATACGAAAATCTCCGTACGCTGGAGCCGGATCTCTTTGGAATAACCTGTCAACCTGGTGGCACCCCGCCTGCACCGCCATTTCCGCCGCCGCCGTCAAGTTGTCCTCCTACTGATTTCTTCGTGCAATTACCGATAAACATGGTTAACGGCGATGACGTAGAGACCTATGGTGCTGAGTTCAATATCAGTTGGTCCGCAACCGATGCGTTGTATTTGCAGGGTGGCTATACCTATCTGCATGTTGATGATGTTGGCGCCAATCCGTTCGCGTCAGCCGGCACAGATAACCCCGAACATCAGTTTTCAGCACGTTCGTTATGGAATGTTTCTGCTTCGACCAAAGCCGATCTCTGGTTGCGCTATGTAGGCAAGCTGGAGGGGCAGGGTATACCCAGTTACCTGACTTTGGATGCGAAGCTGTCCTGGATGCCACTGGATTCTCTCGAGCTCAGCCTGGTTGGGCGCAACTTGCTTGAGGAAGAGCATGCCGAGTTCCTGGAGGAATATGGTGCATCTATTCCAACGGAAATACCTCGCGAAGTGTTTGTCCAACTGGATTTGCATTTCTAGAAGTGCACAACCGGAATAACCCCAAATAAATACATGCTTCTGCGATATATAAACTCGAGCCTGTCGAACCTTTGCCTGGTGTTTATGGCAATGCTGCCTGCGGTTGCCACGGCTGACGCGCCTGCGTCTGAGTACGCGGTAAAGACGGCCATGGTATACAAACTTACCAAGTTCATTAGCTGGCCTGATGGCGCATTCGAGCTGGAAGACTCTCCATTGAATATCTGTGTCGCGAAGGGCGGCTCATTTGCCAGGCCGATGAAGTCACTGCAGGGGCGCAAAGTCGGCGGGCATACTATAGAAATTATCACCTTCAAAGACGTAACCGCAGTAGAGCGGCCGTGTCAGGTTCTGGTAATAAGTCGCAGGGAGGCGAAGCAGGCAGACAAGTTGCTGCTGGCCGTTTCTGCGAAGCCAGTTTTGACAATTGGTGACAGCGACGGCTTCGCGGAGCAGGGCGGGATTATTGGTCTCGAGATTGAGCAAAGCCACGTGGGTTTTGCCATTAATGTTGATGCCAGTCGGCAGGTCGGGTTGGATATTAATGCCCAGCTATTGCAGTTGGCGAAAATCGTATCCAAAGGTGGGGCGTAGACCATGAAGGGACTTGCAGACTACTCCATCACCCGTAAGCTGGTCGCTTTAATGCTGCTGGCTGCGGTCACATCACTGTTTATAGCGACAACGATGCAGGCCGTAAGCACGAGCTATACCTACCGTCAGAATATCTCACAGAATCTGGTGAGCATCGCTGATGTCATCGCGACGAATAGCGCTGCCGCAGTTGCGTTTGAAGATGAGCAGCAGGCTGGCCGTGTTGTGGCATCGCTTATTGCGGAGCCAAGTGTTGTTATTGCCCATATCTACAGTGCAGATGCAGGTCTGTTGGGTACCTATAACAGTCCAAAGTCGTTCTCAGCGAATGAGACTACCGTTAGTGATGCCGCCGCTGAAGTGGTAGCGGCAGCGATTGCAAGCGGGGAATCGCTGGTGTCGCGGCATGGCTTTCGTTCTATAGATATCGTGCGCCCCGTCCTTTTGGATAATGAAGTGATAGGTGCCGTGCACCTGCGGGCAACACAGGCATCGATAATCGCAATGCTGCGTAGTTTCAGTCTGGTGGCCGTCTGTATTGTTGCCATCGTTGTGCTGGTGGTTTATCGCCTGTCATCAAAACTGCAAAAACTGATCTCGCGGCCTATCCTCGGGCTGGCGGACGTTGTGGGTCGCGTGACACGCGATGGTGACTATTCGCTGCGGGCTACAAAATACGGAAATGATGAAGTCGGCAGCCTGATCGACGGATTTAACACGATGCTCACGCAGATTGGTGAGCGCGATCAGCAGCTGGTGCGACGTAACAGCAAGATTGATGAGCAGTCCCGGAGCCTGGTCAACTCCAATGAGTTGCTGACCACGGCCATGAACGAATCTATTCGGGCGAAAGACGAGGCCGAGGCCGCCAGTCTGGCCAAGAGCCAGTTTCTTGCGCGTATGAGTCATGAAATACGAACGCCTATGAACGGTGTGCTGGGGATGACCGAACTTCTGTTGCGACAGGGCCTGTCCGGTAAACAGCGCCATTTTGCAGACACGATTCAGAATTCAGCGGAAGCGCTGCTTAGCCTGATTAACGACATTCTTGATTTCTCCAAAATCGAAGCAGGCAAACTGGAACTGGATCAGGCTGAATTTGACTTGCGTGACGTGGCAGAAGAAATCGTCGAACTGATGTCCGGTCATGCACAGAGCAAGGACATAGAACTTTTATGCGATATTCCGCCGGACACGCCCAGTCGCGTGCACGGGGATGCTATGCGCATACGCCAGGTTTTGACCAATCTGATTGGCAATGCCATCAAATTCACCGAAAGTGGTGAAGTCATCGTGCGTATCAATGTCGAACAGCAACGCAGTGGGCGCGGCACATTTCATTTTGAAGTGGTTGATTCCGGTATCGGCATCCGGGCTGAAAATCAGTCCATGGTATTCGAACTTTTCTCGCAGGAAGATGGTTCGACGACGCGGCGCTACGGCGGTACCGGATTGGGGCTGGCAATATGCAAGCAGCTTGTTGAGCTTATGGGTGGCGAAATTGGCGTGCACAGCGTATTGGGTGAAGGCACAACATTCTGGTTTAATCTGCGCTTCGCCCTGGGTGATCAGGATGTGCCCAGGGAAGGTCTTGAGCGACTTGCCGAATGCATGCCGCTCAATGTTCTGATCGTTGATGACAACGCGACCAATCGCGAAATTCTTGAGCACCAGCTCGATGCATGGGGCATCAGCAGCCATGCTGTTGCCGATGCACAGAACGCACTGGCATGTCTGAAGCAGGCGATGGGTAACAATTTACCCTTTGATCTTGTGATCCTTGACTGGCATATGCCCGGTATGAATGGTCTGGAGTTGGCCGGCGCGATTCGTTCCGACACGGATCTGGCTCACCTGCGTTTGATAATGCTGAGTTCGACTTCGGCTGAGAACGCGGCGGCTTCCATGCGTAAGGCCGATATTGATGCGTACGCCAACAAACCGGTGCGCCAGAGCCGTCTGCTCGAGTGCCTGGTGCAGGCATTGAACTCGGAGTCGGGTGCCGGTGTGATGCAAAAACCTGCAATTAGTAATGACGATACGCTTGCGCTGCGTATAGCCGGCCTGACCGTATTGCTGGTTGAGGATAATCCGGTAAATCGCGAGGTGGCAATCAGTATGCTGGAAACGATGCGCTGCAAGGTCATCGTTGCGGTCAATGGTCAACAAGCCGTGAATCTGTATGAGCAGGGTGAAATCGACCTGGTATTAATGGACTGCGAAATGCCGGTAATGGATGGCTACGCAGCTACGAATGCAATCCGAGAGCTGGAGGGCGCCGGCCAGGATGGTCGCCGGGTTCCGATAGTGGCGCTTACCGCACATGCGTTGCCCGAAGTTCGGCGACGCTGCTTCGCGGTGGGCATGGATGACTATCTGACCAAGCCATTCAGTCTGGAACAATTGCGTGTGCGAATCGATCATTGCCGCGAAACACGTGCGTTAGGTGCTTCATGGGGGGCAATACCGGCTCCGGCGGCGCAATCTGATGATTTCAGGATGGCTGCTGCCGCCGCCGAATCAGGCGTGCCGCATGTGCCTGATGACACGCCGGCAGAAGCCGAGAATGAATTTCTGGTCGACGAGTTCTCTGATGGGCTGTTGATCGATCCCACCGAACTGCTTAACAATTCTGGCGACGAACCGTCCACCGCATCGACCGGCGCGGCGAAAGTCCTCGGGTACAACCCGGCCGCCAGCGAGGAAAGCATTGTTCGTTTTGAAACGCTGGAGTCGATCGTTTCTCTGGATCCGTCGAATGGGGCAGAGTTATTGGCGCGTTTGATCGGCATGTACGAGAACAACTCGCTTGAGCTGTTGAAAAATATCAAGTCAGGCTATGTGGTCGAAGATGCAGCTGCCGTGAGCAAAGCTGCTCATGCACTTAAGTCGAGTAGCGGCAACGTTGGCGCAGAAAGGCTGGCCGCTCTTTGCAAGGAAATCGAGCTAGCCGCTAGGAGTGGTGATTTATTCTCCATAGAGAGCACAATTGAAATGCTGATGATTGAGCACGGTATGGTGATTGAAAAGTTGCATCAATACAGCCCTGGAGAGCTCGCATGAGTTATTCAGTTCCGCAAAATGATGGGCTTATTCTGGTTGTCGATGATGATCCGACAGTGCGCCTGCTGGTGCGCGCGGCGCTCGAGAAATCCGGTTTTGAGGTTGAAGAGGCTGCCGACGGTCTGGAAGCGCTCGAAAAATTTGTGAGTTGTAAGCCCATTGCGATTTTGCTGGACGTCGATATGCCGAAGCTCGATGGGTATGGTGCATGCAGGCGTATCCGTGAAGATGTGGCCGGTGCTCATATCCCGATTCTGATGGTAACGGGTATGGAGGATATCGATTCTATCAACAAGGCCTACGCGGTCGGTGCGACTGATTTTATTCCCAAGCCAATAAACTGGGCTATGTTGGGTCATCGTATCCGTTATGTTCTGAGAGCCAGCCTGGCTTTCCAGGATTTGCGTGCCAGCGAAGCCAAAAATGATGCGTTGGTGAAAGCCATACCAGATACGCTTTTTGTGGTGCGCAGGTCGGGTGAGATTGTTGACTACCTGCCCGGCAGCAATGCCGGCCCTTTGGCGGAACCGCGTGGCGATCAGCAGACCATATTTGACTATCTGCCCGCTGAAGCGGCGAAACGCTGGCACAAACTCGTGCTTGAAGTGGCGATTTCAAAATCTTCCCGCCAGTGCGAGTTGGCGCTGGATAATGGTGGTTCAGAACATCACTATGAACTTCAGCTGGTTCCGTATCTGCATGATCTTACCCTGACGATATTCAGGGAAATTACCGACAGAAAGCAGGCAGAGAAAAGGATTCACAGTCTGGCTTACTACGACACCCTTACCGGTTTGCCGAACCGGCAGCGTTTTCAACAGCAGTTGGTCAGGGCGATAGAAACCGCACGCGAAACTGGCCGGAAAGTTGCAGCGTTGTATGTTGATCTGGATAACTTCAAGCGCATAAACGATACGCTCGGCCATAATTTTGGTGACGCGGTTTTGAAAACAATTGCGAAGCGGCTGGAACTTTGCACCCGCTTTGAAGACACTGTTAGCAGAGCGGATCCTGAGTCCCACGAGCCGCACCTGGCTCGTTTGGGCGGCGACGAGTTTGTGTCAATACTGCAGAATTTGCGTAGCGAAGAACAGGCTGTAGCTGTAGCGGAGCGAATTCGATCGGAATTAATGCGGCCAGTCAAGCACCAGGGGCATGAGTTCGTTGTAACGACCAGTATCGGTGTTTCGATATACCCTGATGATGGTGAGGATATCGATTCGCTGCTGAAGAATGCGGATGTGGCCATGTATCAGGCAAAGGAAGCGGGTCGCAACAGCGTGCGATTCTATTCCGGAACCATGAGCTTTCGGTCGCTGGAGCGACTTGAGCTAGAAACTGATTTGCGTCGGGCACTTGAGCGTGATGAATTTGATTTGCACTATCAACCCAAGATCAGTGTGCAAAATCAGCAAATAGTGGGTGTGGAGGCATTACTGCGTTGGACTCACCCCGAGCATGGACCTATTTCGCCATCTCGATTCATTCCGTTGGCAGAGGAATGTGGCCTGATTTGCAGTCTGGGCGAATGGGTTCTGCGACGCGCATGTCATCAGGCAAAGCTCTGGGCCGACCGTTTTGGTGGCGAATTCACTATGGCTGTAAACCTATCGAGTCAGCAGTTTGTGCAAACAGATGTGGCTGATGTTGTGCTTAAAGCGCTTTTCGAGGCATCGTTAAACCCGCGGCTGCTGCAGTTGGAAATTACTGAGACTATTCTGATGCATGACCTGGAAGAGACCGTTGCTACTGTCAGAAAAATAAAGGATGCAGGTATTTCGCTGGCGATGGATGATTTTGGAACAGGTTACTCTTCCCTCAGTTACATACAACGGTTTCCGCTGGACATTCTGAAGATCGATCGATCTTTCGTGAAAGACCTGGAATTCAACAGGGATAATGCAGTGATATGTAATACGATCATTGCGATGGCCCACAATCTGGGGCTGCAGGTGATCGCCGAGGGCGTGGAGACCCAGGAACAGTTTGACTATCTGCGGGATCATGGTTGTGACCAGATACAGGGCTTCCTGTTCAGTAAGCCTTTGCCCGCCGAGGAACTTGAGGAAAAGCTACTGCTGCAGCACAAAAGTGCTGTGCAAGCAGAATAGCGCGTCGAGCCTGATTTTCTGTAGATTCCTGACAGATATTTGCAGGCCGGCCCCTTCGACAGGGCCGGGCAGAAGAGTCATGCTCTTCAGGTGATTACCATGGCAGAACCTGTCCATCCCATCGATAAAACACCCCTGAATCGTCCAGAGTCATGTGGTCTATTAGAGTGATCATGTCATTTATCGCGGTACGCGGGGCCAGTCGGCCAGCTTTCATCATCATCTGGTAATTACGTGGCACCGTGTCAGGGTCCTCGGCATTCATATAGTCCTCGGTATCGACCGTGCCCGGTCCAATGATGCCAACAATTACCCCGCGGGATCGCAAATGGATTGCGTAATTACGCATGGCCATATTCAAGCCCGCTTTGCTGGCGCGGTAACCAACATTGATAGGTACCTCCAGGTCGCCGATTGAGCCGCCAGTCGAAGTCATAGCAATAATCTTTTTCTGCTCGCTCGCCTCGACATTTGCCTGAAATGCCTCGGATACTTTGATTGGGCCCATAATATTCACGATCAGGATTTTTTCGAACCATTCGTAATCCAGTTTCCCGAAACGGCTGATGCCGAATCGAAAGGCATTAATAGCAGCATTGTTAAGCAGTACGTCGATAGGCACGCCGCGGTATTTTTCCGCGAGCGTTGCTATCTCGCTATCATCTACGATGTCCAGTTCTTCAACTACTACGTTGGGATGTTCGGTTGCCAGCATGTTCAGTCGATCTGCTTCGCCTGGTGTGCGACAGGTGGCGATCACATTCCAGCCCAACTCAGCGTATTCTTCAGCAAATGCCAGTCCGTGACTCGCGTTTGCACCGGTGATGAGTACTGTTGGTGAATTCGGTTCCGGAAATGCAGCCCAGCTGGAGGCAATACCCAGCAACTGGACGGCCAGCAACAACGCCAGAATTTTTATCCGTGATTGCGGTGCATGCATAGTCTGATTCCTTATCGCTGTTATCAGCATGTCAACACTAATGGTAGCCGATATGCCATTGGACTCCCAATTCTGTAACTGCTCAATATGTCGCTGGAAATTCACGGTTATTGATGCTGTCTGCGGTGTCATTTATATCCCTGGTTGGCGTGATAACAACATGGGGATGTTCTAATATCCGGTATGGGTGGGCCGCAGTCGATGCAGGTTCGTTGTTGGTGTGTAAGCGCATCAAACCAGGAGTTAGTCATGGAATTGCAATGTCTTGGTGCCGCAGGCCGGGTTACCGGTTCCTGTCATCTGCTGCAGGTTGGTGGCTATCGTATATTGCTGGATTGCGGCCTTATCCAGGGTAGTCGAAAGGATGATGAACTTAATCGTAGCGAGTTCCCGTTCGACGTCAGCCGCATTGATGCGGTTATTCTTAGTCACGCGCATATTGATCATTCCGGCCGGCTTCCGCTGTTAATAAAGCAGGGGTATACCGGGCCGATTTTTGCCCATACGGCTACGCGTGCATTGTGCGATGTCATGCTCAGGGATTCTGCATATATTCATGAGCAGGATGCTGCTCGGCGCAACCGTCGCAATGCCAGGGACAATGGCACGGATAAAGACAATAACTCGCCGGATATCGAGCCTTTATATACCGCTGCAGATGCCGATATGGCGCTCCAGCAATTCAAATCAGTCCGTTATCACCGCAAGTTTGACGTTACGCCGACTATTCGAGTTCGCTTCAGAGATGCCGGGCATATTCTGGGGTCGTGCATTGTGGAGTTGTGGCTTACCGAAAACGGTGACGTTCGCAAGCTGGTTTTCAGTGGCGACCTGGGTCACCGGGACGCGCCCATTATGCGTGATCCCGATATCGTCAAAACTGCTGACTTTGTCCTGATGGAATCCACTTATGGTGACCGTAATCATCGTAGCTGGGATGAAACCCGTGCAGAGGTCGAAGAAATTGTAAGCGTCACTCGAAATGCGAAGGGTAATATCATTATCCCGGCTTTTGCTGTCGGGCGTAGTCAGTTGCTGCTTTACTGGATGGCGCTGCATTATAAAGAGGCGGAGTTGGCCCGCTGGAAAATATTTCTGGACAGCCCCATGGCTATTCGCGCTACGAGCGTGTATTCCAAATTTATTAATTTGTTTGATCAGGACGCACAGGATCTGTGGCGCGCTACAGATATTCGCAGTGCTCTGCCAAATTTGTCGTTTACACGTACCGCTAATCAATCGCGCGAACTGAACTTCATCAAGTCAGGTGCAATTATTATTGCCGGTAGTGGTATGTGCACCGGTGGGAGGATAAAGCACCACTTGCGGCAGAATCTTTCGCGTAAGGAATGCCATGTGATTATTGTGGGTTTTCAGGCGGGCGGAACCCCGGGAAGGGCTTTAGTTGATGGCGCCAAAAAGATTCGCCTGTTCGGCCAGTCCGTGAAGGTCGCCGCACAAATTCATACTATCGGGGGGTTATCTGCCCATGCGGGCCAGACAGGATTGTGCAACTGGTATGATCGTTTTGAACAGCGGCCACCATTGATCCTGGTGCACGGCGAGCCTGAGGCGCAGTCGACTTTGCGGGACGTTATCCGGGACAAATATGCTGCAGCTGTGCATATTGCGCAGCCCGGCGATCGTTTCGATCTTTTCAAGCCCGTGCCTTTTAACGTATAACAAGCAGCACTTGGCAAGAAATTGGTGTAATTAAATCATTAGGGTGCTATGCAGCAGTGATCTGTATAATCAAACTTCATGGGTAATCACTTTAACCTTAATCTGATTCGCGGGGGAGCAGCAGTGCTGTTCCTTTTCGTATTGCTGGCAGGGTGCACGGCTCGATCTCCCTCGACTGAGGAGCCATCGGCGGCCGTCACCGAGGCTGTGGAAAGTGATTCGGGTGCTGTCGCGGCTGCCACGCAGGAGCCTCCGGTTGCTGCGGTGGAAGCCGAGAGTGTTGTTGCCGATGTGCCGACAGATCAGTCTATTAATAATGTAGCTTCATCTGACAATGCACGTCCGGCTGTGTCGGAGCCACAACAACCCAGCTACGATAACGCTGATGTGATATGGATACAGCAGCGGCTTAAGGACCTTGGTTATTACGACGGACCTGTCGATGGCTCGGTAGGTAAAGCTACGCGTCGTGCTGTTCGGGACTATCAACGAGATCAGGATGTAACTGCTGATGGGCAGCCGACCACTGAGTTACGGGAATTCATGTGGCTTAACGGTGGATAGACTCCGGGCCAGAGATCTGTGCCGATGATGTTCATCGATTTCTTCAATCAAACACCCGCGGTAGTCTGGATTACCATTTTATTGTGGGTCGCGCTCGTAGGTTACTTCTTAATCGAATTTGTTTTCCATAGGCGGGTGCTCAGGCGTATCCCGGTGCGTATCCACGTTAATGGGACGCGCGGTAAAACGAGTGTGGTGCGTTTGATTGCGGCGGGACTGCGGGCGGGCGAAAAATGCGTCTATGCCAAGTGCAGTGGCACGCTCACATCTGTAACTGATGATGCCGGTAACGATTTTCCTGTGTTCCGGTTTTCCAAGCCCAATATTATTGAGCAAATACGTGTACTGCGGCGTATTTCTCAATCGCGCCCGGAAATCGTGGTGATGGAGTGTATGGCGCTGCAACCGCGATTTCAGTCTTTGACGGAAACGCACATGGTGCGCTCGACCCACGGTGTGATTACCAATGCCCGGCGCGATCATCTTGATGTCATGGGCCCAACGGGGCTGGATGTGGCCCTGGCGATTGCCGGCAGCACGCCGGTGAATGCCCGCCTGTATACGGCAGAGCGTGAATATATTGATGTGTTTAACTCAGCGGCGGAGGATCGCGGGTCTACAGTTCGGCAGATTTCGGATGTTGAAGTGGAGGCTATACCGGATGAGGTTCTCGAGCGTTTTCGTTACCAGGAGCATGCGGAAAATGTAGCGCTGTCACTGTGCGTATGCGAAGAGCTTGGTGTGGATAGGGAAGTTGCGCTGGAGGGTATGGCCGCGCTGCCGCCGGAACCCGGTGTGATGCAGATATACCGCCTGAATTATCACAATCGCGAGCTCGTATTTGTAAACGCATTTGCGGCTAATGATCCGGAGTCTACACGGCGTATCTGGGAACGCGTCGTTGAACGTTTTGGTGAAGAGGATGGCTACCGGCGTATTGCTGTCGTCAATTGCCGTTCCGATCGGCCACAGCGTTCTCGTGAAATGGCAGAAGCGGCCGCCGAGTGGAGCCGCGCTGACCGCTTTCGCACGGATCACTTTATAGTAATTGGTAGCGGCACGATTCTTTTTCTGCGTGAGGCCAGTCGACGGGGTATTCCGCCAGAGCGGTTGACTGTGGAAGAAGAAGCTACACCCAGTGAGGTTGTGGAGACTATTCTTGAAGTCTGTGGCCAACGTGCTCTTATTGTTGGTATGGCGAATATCAAAGGTGTCGGCGGACGCGTTGCCCGCTACTTTGGAAATCGGGCGGTAAAAACGGAAATATTATGATTACACTGAATCTGCTTGCTTTGGCCATCGGCGTTGGCTTGTTACTGACGCTGCTGGTGACCGAGGCATTTGGCATTGCGGCCGGTGGATTGGTTGTCCCGGGCTATATGGCTCTGAAATTGATGCAACCGATTAACTTTTTGCTAACCATCCTGGTTGCATTGGCAACGTTTGCAATTATCAGGGTGTTGTCTTCCTTCGCCATCATCTACGGGCGCCGGATGGTCGGGATTACAATTCTGACGGCCTACGTGATCGGCGCTCTGCTTGAATTGGCCATTGGTGGTGGCGTTGCTTTCCAGCTTGCGCCGGCAGGTGCGGAGCTGGTGCAGGGCGATTCGGCAACAGATAATCTGAATCAGCAAATGGGAGCTCCGATATTCGTTGAGCTGGGTGTTATTGGTTACATTATTCCGGGTTTGATCGCACTCTGGTTCAACCGGCAGGGCATTATGCAGACGCTCTCTTCTTTAATAATAACTTCAGTGCTGGTTCGGTTGACGCTAATCGTACTGGCGCCCGATGCAATGCTGGCTTACGACAGCAGTGAGGTCTCATTTAATACCTTCATGGCGAGTCTGTTTTCCGGGGAGAGCATCTAATGGCCTATACCAAGGTTTACTGGCGACCGAGCCAGGTCCCTACCGGCGCTCTGGTGGTATTGGCGATTATCTCGTTGTCAGGTTTGCTTATGGTGGAAACAATGCTGCGCAAGGACACTACCGCAGATTACGGCATGATGGCGGGTGCGGCCCGGCAGGCGCAGGACGGAATGGCGCATGTCCTGCAATTGCGTCAACGCATCAGACAGATAGACGCCGATGTTGACCCGCAGGAATCCGGGATGGTCGGTGTTTCTTCCAGCCCGATTACCTCGTTGTCAGGGCACTTGCCTGCCAAGCAGACAACCGTCAATCCGAACTGGGCGGCTGTGGCATTACAGATGCTGCGGGAGGCGGGGGTCGAACAGGGCGACATTGTTGCAGTCGCTGTTTCCGGGTCTTTCCCAGCACTCAATCTGGCGACCTATACGGCTATAGAAGAGTTGGGCGCCCGGCCGCTCATTATTGCATCCGGTTCGGCCTCAACCTGGGGCGCAAATGTTCCCGGGCTGACATGGATAGACATGTCGCGTGAATTGCGTGCAGCCGGGTTGATTACCTCACGCGAGATTGCGGCTTCACTTGGCGGCGCTGAAGATCGTGGTATAGGGATTTCCAATCGAGGCAGGGATATTATTCGTCTTGCCATTAAGCGTGCTGACTTACAGTTATTGCTGCCGGCAACACTGGATGAGGCGGTGGCAAAACGTATTGCCCTGTATTCGAAATTTGCGAAGGGCAAGCCTATACGTGCCTATGTGAACGTTGGTGGGGGTAGCGCCAGTACCGGCCCCCCATCCATCGACCAGTATTTTGAGCCAGGCCTTATAACTTCAGCGGGTCCCAAGGCATTTGCGGTTGATTCAGTTACGGGCCATTTCCTGAAGCAGGGCGTCCCGGTGCTGAATTTTTCAGGTATCGCGACCATTGCGAGTCGCTACGGTCTGCCGCTGACGCCGCAGGTCGCGCAACCTATAGGCGGCGGTGGTGTTTACAACACGATGGGTTATCGGCAGTGGCTGGCCGGGTTCTGGATTGGCCTGATTTTGTTCCTTATTTATGTTGTAACGCGAATTTCGGGGGTCGTCAGCGCGTTTGGCGGCAAGCATGACGATCCGCGTCAGATACGGCCGACTATATAAGCCCGCTGCTGTTCGACTCAATACAGGCTGCGGCGAACCCTATCGGCTGACAGCGTGTGCGATTGAGTGGGGCAGCCAGACGCAGGCAGGTATTCGGATTGCCCAAAAAGCAAACAGCCTCGTAAACGAGGCTGTTTGCATAGTAAAAAGGTTGTGGCGGTACCTTGCTCGCTAGGAGACTTTTATTGTTACCGACACATGCTCGTTCGCGGTTTTAAATGTGTCCACACCTTGCTCGCTGGGAGGCTCTTATTGTTGCGGACACACCGTGAAACGAATGCTTACTTTATTCGCATGCGGCCTGATTGTCTGTGATGATGGTCTCAATAATTAAGCGGTAAAATTGCATGGCTGTCAGCTGTTTTGTAACCACCTGACAAACACCTAATGTAAACTCGCAAAGTGTTGTTGCGGGGCACATTCAATTGCTGCAGCAGTTGCTTTAGAGTGGCGGGTAGAGATCGGCTAATTGAAAATTGAGGATTGCACGTGCTATTACCGGAACACGCGTATCACCAACCAGCGAGCCTGGCGGAGTGTCTTGATGCGCTGGTGAGGCTGGATGCCGGCCGCGCCAAAGATGATGAGCGGTTAGCAAAGGTGCAGGTGGTTGCCGGCGGTACGGATGTCATTTTCAATATGCGCCTGCGGCTGTTTCAACCAGAGAATCTGGTTAGCATTCGCCGTCTGCCAGAGCTGCAAAAGATAGAGCAGCTCGCGGATGGCGGTCTGCGAATCGGTGCCGCGTGCCGACTGGTAGATATTGCAGACAGCCCGGTCATTCATAAAAGGTTCCCTGCACTGAAAGATGCGATTGATGCCATCGCATCAGTCCATATACGCAATATCGGTACACTCGGCGGCAATATCTGTCTGGAGACTCGCTGCTGGTACACGAACAACTCAGCGGAATGGCGTAATGGCCGTGAGGGCTGCTTTAAGACGGATTGCGAACAATGTCATGTAATTCCGAGTTCGCACGTTTGCCACGCTATCAATAACGCCGATAGCCCGCTTGCTCTAATAGTGCTTAACGCGGTGCTCACGATCCAGAGTGCAGCGGGATCGCGTGAATTGCCCATTGCGGATTTCTATAATAAAGATGGGATTGCGCATATGGCGCTCGAGGCGGGCGAGCTCGTCACGCACGTAACAATTCCACCTTGCGAAGACCGTTCGGTGTTTATCAAGTTTACGCCGCGTAAAGGCATGGATTTTTCGCTGGGTGCCGTGGCAGCACGATGCGGTGGGTCGGGCGAGCAGGCCAGCGACGTGAGCGTGGTGATCGGCTCGGTTTCATCAGCACCGATCATCCTGGATGAACCCGCTCGTATTCTTGAGCGAGAGGGGCTGGGAGACGCTGCGATTGATAATGCTGTTGAACGCATACGCGACGAGATGGGCGAAGTGACGAACCTGTATGCTCGTGCAACTTATAAGAAGCAGATTACCAAAGTGCTGGTCAGGCGGGCATTAGTCGCGCTGCGGGAACATTAACGATGAAGAGTGTGCAGTATGGCTAAACACATTATGTGCCTCACCGTGAATGGTGATCTGCATGAGTTCGCGGTTGATGACACGGACACGCTGCTGGATGTGATTCGCAACCAGGTCGGCTTCACCGGCACCAAGCGCGGCTGCACGACGGGTTCATGCGGTGTTTGCACTATTAATAATGATCGCGGCGAGTCCATACTGGCATGCCTGACTCATGCGCTTGAATGGAATGGCGAAGCCATAACCACCATTGAGGGGCTTGAGGCAAACAGCGAGCTGGATGCAATTCAGGCAGCTTTCGTCGAGTTTGGCGCTGTACAGTGCGGGTTTTGCACACCCGGCGTGATCATGTCGGCCAAGGCGCTATTAAACAAGTACCCCAATCCTACGGAAGAGCAGATCAACGAGGGTATGGCGGGGGTGTTGTGCCGGTGTACCGGGCATATCAAGGTTAAAGAGGCCATCAGAAATGATTTTCGGCTGCGGCAGGCGAAGTCGGGTGTACGGCGATGATCAAGAACATTGACGCATCGGTTGTAGGCACCCGGCAGCCACGGCTGGACGGGCCTGAGAAGGTGAGCGGGCGTGCGTTGTTTACTGACGATGTGCGTCCGGCAGGCATGCTCCATGGCAAGATATTGCGCAGCCGTTACAAGCACGCCCGTATTCTGAAGCTGGATACGAGTAAGGCTGAGCGCCTGCCGGGCGTGAAGGCAGTGATAACTGCGGTGGATGCAACGGGTATCTATGCCACGCAGAATGAGCCTGCTATATGTGGTGACGTCACTCGCTATATAGGCGAAGAGTTGGCGGCGGTTGCGGCCATCGATGAAGCGACGGCGGCGAAGGCGCTGGAACTTATTGACGTTGAGTACGAGGTTCTTCCGTCCGTTACGACTATTAAGGAATCATTAGAGCCTGGCGCGGCACAGGTCGACCCTGGTATTCCGGGCAATATTGTGTCGGATAATACTGATAGTTATGGCGAGACTGATGAGGCTTTTGCACATGCGGATCTGGTTTTTGAAGACAAATTCGTAACGCGTCCCACCCACAACCTGTTTGCCGAATACCATGTGTGCGTAGCGGATTTTTCGCGTCCGGATAAACTTGATATCTGGACGCCGACACAAACTGCATATCTTTTTCAGCATTCCTTCGCCAGATCATTCAAGTTGTCATTGAACCAGGTTCGCATCGTGCACCTGCATACGGGCGGCGCTTTTTCCGGTCGTGGTTCGGTGCGACCGCACCACTATATTGCCGCCTTGTTATCACGCAAGGCGCAGCGCCCCGTCAAAGTTTTTTCGAGTGGTGACGAAGAGTTTTTGATCTGTCGCACCCTGGGGGACAATGAATACAAGTTACGTACGGCCGTAAATAGAGATGGGATTGTCAAGGCCATCGATGTCGAGGCTACGCTGGACGGTGGCGGTCAGGGCCATGCCTTGGGCTACTTTGGCTGGATGGTGGGGTTGTGCATGTCGTGGATCATGGACCTTGAGGGCATCCGTTTTCGACGCCAGGTGGTGTTGACGAATCAGCGGCCCAATTATCTTGGTCATGGCGGCATGATGATTGGCACTAACGCCGGTTTGATGCAGCAGCTGCAGCGAATTGCGGCGACACTCAATATGGATCCGGTTGATTTGCTTCTGAAGAATGCCATTGAGGCCGGGCATCATGGCATGACGGGCGAACATTTCGCCAGCTGTGGGTTGAAAGAATGCCTTGAGAAGGTGCGTGATGCTTCCGGCTGGAAGGACAAGTACGGCAAGCTGCCTAAATGGCATGGCATCGGCGTCAGTATGGGGTCGATGGCCGCCGGTGCGCGTGGCGCATTCAAGCATGATACGTCAGCTGCCATGGTTAAAGTCGGTGAAGATGGTCTCGTTACCGTCTATACCGGCATTCCGGACATGGGTCAGGGCACGCATACGACCATGGCCATTATTGCGGCAGAAGTGCTGGGGATTCGTGCGCAGAATGTGCAGGTCGTCGCGGGCGATACTGATATCACGCCGGTTGATGTTGGCGCGTTCGCACAGCGCGGCACGATCATGACGGGCAATGCAGTAAAAAATGCTGCGACTGAAGCGCGTGAACAGTTGGCGAAGAACGCAGCCGAATATCTGGGTGTCGCGGAAGCCGATCTGGAATTTGCCGGGGGGCATATCTACGTTAGTGGTTCTGAAATCGATTTGTCTGTGCAGGGTGATGATTCGATTTTACCCGGCACACGATCCGCGAAAAATGCTGAAGCGAATCAGGCTGCGGTTGCAAGCAGCACGGAAAGCGATGGGAAACCGACCAGCGTATCCTTTGCTAAAATTGCATACGGTTCACTCCATAGTAAGGAAGGCCGTTTTGTCATGGGGCGTGGTTTCTATACGACCCCGGTGGATTTTGGTACTGCCGCCTGGTCATTTGGAGCACAGATTGCAGAGGTAAAGGTTGACCCTGAAACAGGTGAGGTGAATGTCCTGAAGGTTTGGGTTGCCCATGACTGTGGCAGGGCTATCAATCCGCTGGCGATAGAAGGCCAGATTGATGGCCAGGTCTACTCTGCCATGAGCCAGGTACTCTACGAAGAATGTGAAACGGATGAAGGGCAGTACCTCAATCCATCTCGCCTCGAGTACAAAATGCCGCGTACCTACGAAATGCCGGATGTCGAATATTTTATTGTTGAAAGCAATGACCCTTATGGTCCCTTCGGTGCCAAGGAAGTTGGCGAGGGCCCTATAGTGGTGGCTGGTGGGGCAATTGCGGCCGCTGTTTCGAATGCTATCGATGCGTTTCTCCCCGAAATACCCATGACGCCTTACAAGGTCTGGCGGGAAATCACCAAGAATGAAAAACGCCGCCGTGGCGAGGCTGCCTGACCGGCAGCTATCGTGACACCGCACTGCCCGCAAATTGTCCCGGGCATGTGTTATTTTTTGGGAATGTACAGATATTGGAGGTCGCTTTGAAAATTAGTCACAGGTTTAAGCAATCTGCCGCAAAAGCAGCTTATTTTATGGGGCGTAGTGTTGTGCTTCTGCCAGTTGTAATGGTCATCGGGGCTATGGTATCAGCAGGCCAGGCGCGTGCTGCTGATCAGGATGAAAATACTGCTGATTCATCGTCGCTGGACGATGTGCAGGAGCATTGGTCAGAGGCAATCGAATCCCTCAAGGGCTATACAATTAGTCAGCGTGACGCCGCGACTGAAGAGGCAGGTGCCGCCCTGGAAGATATCGATGAACAGATTGAAGTGTTGCAAC
>Ga0070728_10002134_pt1 | contig 25740 bp, 23 predicted proteins | sample tdDd471_FD_66723 | JGI IMG/M metagenome (GOLD analysis project Ga0070728, IMG submission 66723) | Marine sediment microbial communities from the Atlantic coast under amendment with organic carbon and nitrate - tdDd47.1 | ecosystem: Environmental > Aquatic > Marine > Coastal > Sediment | place...
TCGATCGACATGTTGCAGACCGTCATCCGGCCTTCCATCGACAGCGCCTCGATGGCCGGGCCGCAATATTCGATCACGTGGCCGGTGCCGCCGGCGGTACCGATCTCGCCGATGATCGCGAGCACGATGTCCTTGGCCGCGACATGTTCGGGCAGGGTTCCATCGACCCGCACCCGCATGTTCTTCGCCTTCTTCTGGATCAGCGTCTGGGTCGCCAGCACGTGCTCGACTTCAGATGTGCCGATGCCATGGGCGAGCGCGCCGAAGGCGCCATGGGTCGAGGTATGGCTGTCGCCGCAGACGATGGTCATGCCCGGCAGGGTGAAGCCCTGTTCGGGGCCGATGATGTGCACCACCCCCTGGCGGACGTCGTGCTCGTCGTAATATTCGACCCCGAACTCGGCGGCGTTCTTCGCCAGCGTCTCCACCTGCAGCGCCGATTCCGGATCGTCGATGCCGTGCGAGCGGTCGGTGGTCGGCACGTTGTGGTCGACCACGGCCAGCGTCCGCTGCGGCGCCCGCACCTTGCGGCCGGTCATCCGAAGCCCCTCGAAGGCCTGCGGCGACGTCACCTCGTGCACGAGGTGCCGATCGATATAGATGAGGCAGGTCCCGTCGTCCTGCTCGTCGATCAGATGGTCGTCCCAGATCTTGTCGTAGAGGGTTCTTGGCGCACTCATGGTCTATCCTGTTCTCTTCGTCTTCTTCGAAAAGAGGGGGTATGGCCGCCCCCGCCCGGCGCGCTTTGCGATCCCGGCATGCGGCGTCCGCCAGTGTTTAGAGCATCGGGCGGTCAAATGGAACCATTTGATGGAGCCAGATCGGTTCATCTGCTGCGTTCCACCGGGTAGCGCGATGCCCATGGGACTTCGGCTTATCGGGCTGCACGGCGGAACACAGCAGATGGGCCGATATGGCCCACCGGAGGCGGGTTTTCCAGGCCTCCAGAAAATCCCCATGGGCACAATTGCGGCCCGCTCATGGCCGTGAAGGCCACCACGCGGTCCGCAAAAGCACTCGGCAAGCCTGGAAAACCCGTCAAATGACTCCATTTGATCGTCCGATGCTCTCGCCCCAATATGGTGCGAAATCAAAGCATCCGTGACGAAAATCGTCTCCGCCGAGCCCAAGACTGTCGAGGCCGGGAACGAAGGAGGACCTTTCATGGACGACCGCGCGATCGCCAGACGCAGGACTTTACTTTCGGCGGGCGCCTTCGCCTTGACGGCCGCGGTCGCGCTGGCGGGAATCCTGGCGTCTCCGGACGTCGCCCGGTCCGGCCCTCCGCCGACGCTCGAGGCCGACATGCTGCTCGACAAGGCCCGCGCCCAGATCGGCGTCACCGTCCGCTACGACCCCTCCTACGCCAAGCTCGACTACCCGATGGGCGACGTCCCGCGCGACCGGGGCGTCTGTTCCGATGTCCTCGTCCGCGCCTATCGCGACGCCTTCGGCCTCGATCTGCAGGTCGCCGTCCATCGCGACATGACGGCCCATTTCCGCGAGTATCCCACCTATTGGGGCCTCAAGCGGCCGGACCGCAACATCGACCACCGGCGGGTCCTCAACCTCCAGGTCTTCTTCACCCGCCACGGCGAGAAGCTCGCCGTCACCGACGACCCGGACGACTACCGGCCCGGCGACATCGTCTCCCAGGCGGTCGGCCCCGACCGGCTGCCCCATATCGGCATCGTCGCCTATCAGCGCACCCGGGACGGCAAGCGGCCGCTGGTCATCCACAATATCGGCGCCGGCACCCGGATCGAGGACATCCTGTTCGAGCACCCGATCACCGGGCACTACCGCTATTTTCCGAAACATGTCGGCGGATAGCGCGGAAAGCACTCAACCGACGTAGTAGAGCCCGGCGAATCCCGCCAGCGCGACCACGATCCGCCACCAGGCGAAAATCGAAAAGCCGTGCCGGCCGACGAAGTCGATGAGGCTGCGCACCACGATCACCGCCGCGATGAAGGCGGCGACGAAGCCGACCGCGATGAGCGAGAAATCGTCCGCCGACAGCGCGTCCCGGTTCTTGTAGAGATCGTAGGCGAAGGCGCCGGCCATGGTCGGCAGCGCCAGGTAGAACGAGAACTGCGCCGCCGAGCGCTTGTCGGTCCCCAGAAGCAGGGCGCCGGCGATGGTCGCTCCCGAGCGCGACACGCCGGGCACCATGGCGAGGCACTGGCACAGGCCGATCTTCAGGCACAGCGACAGCGGGTAGGTGTCGGCGTCGGTGTAACGCGGTTTCAGGGGTATCCGGTCGATGACCAGCAGCACGATGCCGCCGAGAAGCAGGGTCGTGCAGATCAGCGCCGGGCTTTCGAACAGCACCGTCTTGATGAAGCCGTGCGCCAGCACTCCGATCACCGCCGCCGGCAGGAAGGCGAGCAGCACGCCGAACACGAAACGCCGCGAGGACGGATCGCTGTGGAAGGTGCGCATCAATTGCCACAATCGCTGGAAATAAACGGTGACGATCGCCAGAATCGCACCGAGCTGGATCAGCACCTCGAAGGTTTTGCCGGAGCTCTCGAAGCCGAGGAAATGGCCGGCGAGCAGCAGATGGCCCGTAGAGGAGACCGGAATGAACTCGGTAAAGCCTTCCAGGAGACCCAGGAGCAGGGCTTCGAGGAACGTGACTATCTGCATCGGGCGGACCTGATTGTGAGGGCTGCGACGGCCGGAAAGCCGCTTCTAGCAGCGCGGGAAGGCGTCTTCAATGCGCGCGCGCCGCATGCGAGAGGCGATTCTATATCCGTTAACCGTTCTCGATCGGTTAACCGTTTTGTGCCATTTCTGGCCGTCCTTCGGCCTTCGTCCCGCACGGGCTGTCCCGAGAGCGCTCAATGCTGACCCTCTACCACCACCCTTTCGACGCCGCCAGCCGCTTCGTGCGCCTGATGCTCGGCGAATACGGCCTGCAGGTGACCCTCGTCATGGAGCGGGCCTGGCAGCGGCGACCCGAATTCCTCGCCCTCAATCCCGCCGCCACCGTGCCGGTGATGGTCGAGGACGACGGCCAGCCGGTCTGCGGCCCATCCGTCGTGATGGAATATCTCGACGAGACGAGGGGCTATCGCGCCGACGGCCGACGGCTGATGCCCGACGACGCGGAGAAGCGCGCCGAGATGCGGCGTCTGGTCGCCTGGTTCGGCGACAAGATCGACCGCGAGGCCATCGGCCTGTTCGCCCACGAGAAGATCTACAAGCTCGAGCTGCCGCGCGAGAAGGGCGGCGGCGCGCCGGACACGCAGATCCTGCGCGCGGCGCGGACCAACATGGTCCATCACCTCAGATATATCGGCTACCTCGCCGGCAGCCGGAACTGGCTCGCCGGCGATACGCTGTCCTATGCCGATCTCGCCGCCGCCGCCCAGCTTTCCGTCGCCGATTATCTCGGCGAGGTTCCCTGGAAGGAGGATGAGCAGGCGAAGACGTGGTATGCTCGAATCAAGTCCCGGCCGTCTTTCCGCCCGCTGCTGCTGGAAACGGTAAGAGGCGTGCCGGCCGCGCAGCACTACGGGGATCTGGACTTCTGACCGAACCGAAAGATTCCGGCCGGCTGGCCGGATTCCTCAAGACCCGCGCCGCCGATCTCGGCTTCGACGTCTGCCGGCTGGCGGCGCCCGACGCCATCGGCGACGCCGCGCGCGGGCTCGCGGCCTATCTCGAAGCCGGCCATCACGGCGACATGGCCTGGATGGCCGAGACCGCAGCCCGCCGGGGCGATCCGCGCGTTCTCTGGCCCGAGGTCCGCACCGTGGCGCTTCTCGGCGTTAATTACGGACCCGAAACGGACCCCCTCGCCTCGCTTTCGCAAATGAGTGCCGGCACAATCTCCGTCTATGCCCGCAATCGCGACTATCACGACCTGATCAAGGGGCGGTTGAAGCAGCTCGCCGGCCAGTTCGCCGCCCGCGCCGGCGGCGACGTCAAGGTGTTCGTCGACACCGCGCCGGTGATGGAGAAGCCGCTGGCCGAGGCCGCCGGCATCGGCTGGCAGGGCAAGCACACCAACCTGGTCTCGCGCGACTTCGGCTCGTGGCTGTTCCTCGGCTCGATCTTCACCTCGGTGGCGCTGCCCGCCGACACGCCCGAGAGCGATCATTGCGGCTCCTGCCGCGCCTGCCTCGACATCTGCCCCACCGACGCCTTCCCCGCCCCCTACCGGCTCGACGCCCGCCGCTGCATCTCGTACCTGACCATCGAACACAAGGGGCCGATCCCCGCGGACCTGCGTCCGCTGATGGGCAACCGCATCTATGGCTGCGACGACTGCCTCGCCGTCTGCCCGTGGAACAAATATGCCTCGGCGACGCGGGAGGCGAAGCTCGCCGCCCGGCCCGACCTCGAGGCACCGCCGCTCGCCGATTTCCTGGCGATGGACGACGCGGCCTTCCGCCGGAATTTCTCCGGTTCGCCGATCAAGCGCATCGGCCGGTCGCGGTTCCTGCGCAATGTCCTGGTCGCGGCGGGCAATTCCGGCGATGCCACTCTCGCGCCGGCGGTCGGCCGCCTGCTCGCCGATCCCGACCCGCTGGTGCGCGGCGCGGCGGTCTGGGCGGCCGCGCGGCTGCTGCCGGAATCGGCATTTGAAGAAACATTTCGCGATTATGGTGAACGGGAAGAAAATCCCGATGTTGCCGACGAATGGCGGCGCGGACGGCAAGCGACGGCGACCGGATCGGCGGGCTGAGCGGGCGGCTGCCTCCGCCGCAGGCGATTTGCACGGATTTTCGGCGGATTTGCGGCAAAACCCGTTGCAAAATTGGAACAATCCCCGACAAAAATACAATTACCTGTGGAACCGCCGCCACCCCGCACTAGGTTCAACCGGGACGCTGAGCTAGCGTCGTCGGCAACGCTCGTCATTCCTTCCAGGTGAGGCTGAAACCCGTCGCTTCGCGGCTGGCGCGGATGTGATTGGGCCGAGGATTTTCGGGATGGTAACAAATATCCGGTAGGGCAACGACACACGATTATCTTGGGGAATTGCGGTTTCTTTTGGGAGCAATCATGTATTTCGACAGGGAAAAAGGGCGCTTGGGGGCGCTTGCGACGACGATCCTGACCGCGGCTTCGGTGCTGGCTCTGGCCGGCGCCGCGAATGCCGCGTCGGATCTGACTTCGCCGAAGAAGAATCTCGGCACCGGTAAGCCGGCCGCGATCAAGGCGAGCGGCAACAAGTTCTGGATCTTCGGCAGAAACCGGAACGACCGGCTCGTCATCCGTCACAGGAACAGGCGGACCGAAACGAAAAAACAGACGCGCCGGCGGACGCGGCGGGTGGTCTCGAGCACGCCGGCCACGCCGGCGAAGCCGCCGCAATGGCAGGTCGACGGTCCCACCAGCGGTCCGATCCACATCGTCGTGTCGCTGCCCGACCAGAAGGCCAGCATCTTCCGCAACGGCGTTCGCGTTGTGGAGACCAAGGTCTCGACCGGCAAGCCGGGTCACCGGACGCCGGCCGGCATCTTCTCGATCCTCGAGAAGAACCGCGTGCATTATTCCAATCTCTACGACAACGCGCCGATGCCGTTCATGCAGCGGATCACCTGGGGCGGCGTCGCCCTGCATGCCGGCGTGGTACCGAACTATCCGGCTTCGCACGGCTGCATCCGCATGCCGAAGCAGTTCGCCCGCGAACTGTTCAGCTATACAAGGCGCGGCGCCCACGTGATCGTCTCCAACTCCGACGCGACACCGGTTCCCTTCAGCCATCCGCTGCTGTTCCAGCCGGTCGGCCCGGCCACGACGAAGATCGAGGTCAAGGGCAAGGGTGAGGCCGAGCGGGCGATCTTCGTTCGCGCCGCGCTGCACGAAGCCGATCTCGAGCGCAAGGCCGAGATGCCGGCGGCAGAGCGCGAACTGGCGCAATATCCCCTGCGGATCCTGATCACCCGCCGCACCAAACTGCAATACCGCAGGGACATCCAGGCGATGCTCAACGAGCTCGGCTACGAAGCGGGCACGCCGGACGGCCGCTACGGCCGCAAGACGATCTCGGCGGTGAAGAAGTTCCAGGAGGACATCGGCGTCCGGAAGACCGGTGTCATCGACGAGTCGCTGGTCGACAGGCTCTACAAGGTCGCCGGCAAGGGCCGGGCCGCCTCCGGCCATCTTTTCGTCCGCCGAAAGTTCAAGGACATCTACGACGCGCCGGTGGTCATTCGCGATCCGGAGAGGCCGCTGGGCAACCATTTCCTGACCACGCTCGAGATCGACAACGACGACACCAAGGCGCGCTGGCTCGCCATGACGCTGCGCTCGCGGGTGCAGATCACCAGCGCCGACGACAACGCGGTGCCGGCGATCAGCATCGATCCGACTCTCGAGGTCCGCCGGACGCTCGACCGCATCGAGATTTCGCCGGAAGTGCGCAAGAAGATCGACTCCATGCTCACCTCGGGCTCGTCGATCGTCATCACCGACCACGGCAAGGGCCGCATGACCGGCCTGGGCACCGATTTCATCGTGCTGGCGAACAAACGCTACAAGCCCCAATAGGGCCGAGGCGGGAATCAAAAAAGGGCGGGCGCCTTCCCGGGCGCCCGCCCTTTCCATTTGCCGACCTTCGCGACCGGTAAAAGGCCGCCGTCAGCTTCGCAAGGTGCCGCCGGTCGCCTTTTCCACCTGCGCGACGATTCTTTCCGAGACCGCATCGATCTCCGCATCCGTCAGGGTCTTCTCGACCGGCTGCAGGACGACCTCGATGGCCACCGACTTGCGGTTCTCGCCGAGCCCCTCGCCCTCGTAGAGGTCGAACACCGACACCTCGGAGATCAGAGCCTTGTCGGCGCCCCTGGCGGCGCGGACCACGTTGGCGGCCGCGGTCGTCGCGTCGAGAATGAACGCGAAGTCGCGGCGCACCGGCATCAGGTCGGACATCTCCAGAACCGGCTTCGCCCTGGTCGGCTTGGCCCGCGGCTTCGGCAGCGTCTCGAGCGTCACCTCGAAGCCGACCAGCGGTCCGTCCACGTCCATGACCTGCAGGACGCGCGGATGGATCTCGCCGAAGATGGCCAGCACCGTCGGCCCCAGCCGCAGCACGCCCGAGCGGCCCGGATGGTACCAGCCGGGCGCGTCGCGGGTGACTTGCGCGTTGGCGACCGGAATCCCGAGCGCCTCGAGCACCGCGATCGCGTCGCCCTTGACGTCGAAGGCCGAAACCGGACCGGCATTGCCGCTCCAGTGGCGGCCGGCGCCGACAAGCCCGGCGGTTCCGCGCCGGACGCCGCAAGCGGACGTGGTCTGGTCCTCGGGGCGGTCGCCGGCATAGACCTGGCCGACCTCGAACAGGGCGCTGTCGGCGAAGGCGCGATCGGCGTTACGCTGCGCCGCCGCCACCAGGCCGGGCAGCAGGCTCGGACGCATGTCGGACATGTCGGCGGAAATCGGGTTCGCCAGTTGCAGCTCCGCGCCGCCGCCGCCGAACAGTTCCGCCTCGGCGTGGCTGATGAACGACCAGGTGACCGCCTCGACCATGCCGCGCGCGGCAAGCGCCCGCTTCGCCCGCCTCGTATGCACCTGGATCGGGGTGAGGATCCGGCCGCCGATGGTGTCCGAGGCCTCGAGCGGCGTCGGCGGGATGCGGTCGACGCCGACGATGCGCAGGATCTCCTCGACGATGTCGGCCTTGCCGAACACGTCCGGCCGCCAGCTCGGCACCGCCACCTTGAGATAGCCGTGGGTTCCCGACACCCAGAAGCCCAGCGCCTTGAGTACGGCCGTCATGTGCGGCACCGGCACGTCGAGGCCGGAGAGCCGCTTGACTTCCGAAGGCGGGAATTCGAGCACCAGTTCCGGTTCGGGCGGCGTGCCGGCGCGCACCGTGTGGCTCGCCTCGCCGCCGCACAGCTCCTGCACCATCTTCGTCGCAAGCTCGATGCCCGGGCCGACGAAGGCCGGGTCGACGCCGCGCTCGAAACGGTAGCGGGCGTCGGAATTGATGCCGGTCCGCCGGCCGGTCTCCGCCGTCCGGTCGGCATCGAAATAGGCGCATTCGACCAGCACGTTCACCGTTTCCTCGGTGCAGCCGGTATCCTCGCCGCCCATGATGCCGCCGAAGCCGAGCACGGCGGAATCGTCGGCGATGACGCACATCCGCTCGTCCGCCTCGTAGGTCTTGCCGTCGAGCGCGAGATATTTCTCGCCGGTCTTGCCCAGACGCGCCCGCACGGCGCCGTTCAGCTTGTCGGCGTCGTAGACGTGCAGCGGCCGGCCGCGGTCGTAGGTAACGTAGTTGGTGATGTCGACCAGCGCGTTGATCGGCCGCAGCCCGATGGCGATCAGGCGCTGCTGCAACCAGGCCGGGCTCGGACCGTTCTTCACCCCGCGTACGTAGCGGCCGTAGAAGGCCGGGCACAGATGCTCCTCGCCGGCCGGGAACGTCAGCTCGATAGAGACCGGGCTGTCGAACGAGCCGGGCACGTCCATGGGATGGTTCTCGATCAGGGTTCCGATCCCGGCGGCGGCGAGGTCGCGGGCGATGCCGTAGACGCCGAGGCAATCGGGCCGGTTCGGCGTGATGCCGATCTCGATCACCGCGTCGTCGAGCCCCGCCCATTCGGCATATCCCTTGCCGACGGGCGCGTCTTCGGCGAGCTCGATGATGCCCTCGTGGTCGTCGGAGACCTGCAGCTCCCGCCCCGAGCACATCATGCCGCGGGATTCGGTGCCGCGAATGCTTCCGACCTTGAGTTCGTCGCCGCTCGACGGGATCACCGTGCCCGGCGCCGCGAAGACGCCGACGAGGCCGGCGCGCGCGTTCGGGGCGCCGCAAACCACCTGCACCGGGTCGCCGCCGTCGCCGGTATCGACCATCAGCACCCTCAGCCGATCGGCATTGGGATGCTGTTCGGCGGACACAACGCGCGCGATGGTGAAGGGTTCGAGCCCCTCGGCCTTGTTCTCGACAGTCTCGACCTCGAGCCCGATCAGGGTCAGCGTGTCGCAGATCAGCTCGAGCGACGCATCGGTCTGAAGATGGTCCTTGAGCCAGGAAAGCGTGAATTTCATCGTTTCGCCGTTTCGCTAAAAAGGGTTTCCGGGGTTCGGACGCTCAAGCGTCAGGCACCCGGGACTCATGCGCTGAGGCCGCCGAACAGGGTCGGCAGGTCGAGCGGCCGGAAGCCGTAATGGTTGAGCCACCTGAGGTCGGCGTCGAAAAACGCCCTGAGGTCGGGCATGCCGTATTTCAGCATGGCGATACGATCGATCCCCATGCCCCAGGCGAAGCCCTGATACTCCTCCGGATCGAGGTTGCAGTATTTCAGCACGTTCGGATGGACCATGCCGCAGCCGAGGATTTCCATCCAGTCGTCGCCGGTCCCCAGCCGCACCTCGTTGCCGCGATATTCGCAGCCGATATCGAGCTCCAGCGACGGTTCGGTGAACGGGAAGAAGGACGGCCGGAAGCGCATCTTCACCTCCGGCACTTCGAAGAACGCCTTGCAGAACTCCTCGAGCACCCATTTCATGTGGCCGATATGCGCCGTCTTGTCGATGACCAGCCCCTCGACCTGGTGGAACATCGGGGTGTGGGTCTGGTCGGAATCGCAGCGATAGGTGCGGCCGGGCACGACGATGCGGATCGGCGGCTCCTGGGTTTCCATGGTCCGGATCTGCACCGGCGAGGTATGGGTCCTCAGCAGCAGCCGTTCGCCGTCCTCCTTTTCGTTGAAGAAGAACGTGTCGTGCATCTCGCGGGCCGGATGGCCTTCGGGGAAGTTGAGGGCGGTGAAATTGTAATAGTCGGTCTCGATATCCGGGCCTTCGGCGATGGCGAAGCCCATCTCGGCGAAGATCGCGGTGATCTCGTCGAGCACCTGGCTGATCGGATGGATACGGCCGGCTTCCGCCGGGCCGGGGCGCGGCGGCAGGGTGACGTCGAGCGTCTCGCGCTCGAGCCGCGCTTCCAGCGCCGCTTCCTTGAGCACCTCGCGGCGGGCGGCGATGGCGTCCGTCACCCGGGTCTTCAGCCCGTTGAGCGCCGGGCCCATGGTCTGGCGCTCTTCCGGCGACATGCCGCCGAGGCTTTTCATCTGCAGGGATACCGAGCCCTTCTTGCCCAGGGCGGCGACGCGGACGCTTTCGAGCGCCTGCTCGTCGCCGGCGCCGGCCACGGCATCGAGGATTTCGGTTTCGAGAGTTTCAAGGTCTGACATCGGTCATTGCCGTATTGAGCGGTGGATCAGGAATGGTGAAAAAGCGTGTCGTGCTTCGAAAATGCGAAATGGCGCGCCGGGTGCCGACGCGCCATCATCAGGCCAGGCGATGCTGGCGAAATCGTTGCCGCCGGGCTTACGCCAGGGCGGACTGGGCGCGTTCGACGAGCGCTTTGAACGCTTCGGGCTCCCGAACGGCCAGATCGGCGAGAACCTTGCGGTCGACCTCGACGCCGGCTTTCGAAAGCCCGTCGATAAATCGTCCGTAGGTCATGCCGAGTTCGCGGGTGGCGGCGTTGATGCGCTGGATCCACAGCGAGCGGAAATTGCGCTTGCGGGCCTTGCGGTCGCGATAGGCGTACTGCCCGGCCTTCTCTACCGCCTGCTTGGCGACGCGGAAGGTGTTCTTGCGGCGGCCATAGTAACCGCTCGCTTTCTTTATGACTTTCTTGTGGCGGGCGTGCGCTGTGACGCCCCGTTTGACGCGCGACATGGTCGTCTTCTCCTAATCGGGTTCCGGCCGGCGATCAGCCGTAGGGGAGGAATTTCTTGACGATACGGGCATCCTGGTCGCTCAGCACCGTGGTGCCGCGCGCCTTGCGGATGAACTTCGTGGTCCGCTTGATCATGCCGTGGCGTTTGCCGGCCTGGGCAACCTTGACCTTCCCAGTCGCAGTCAGTTTGAAGCGCTTCTTGGCGCCCGACTTGGTCTTCAGCTTGGGCATTTTGCATATACCTTTCAGTTCGGATCGTTTTTTACGTGCATTAGGAGCCGCCACGGCATGCCCTTTCAGGCCGGGCGGCTCAGGCGGGCGCGTTATAGGGGATGCGCCGGTGAGTGGCAAGGGCGAATTCCCGGAATCCGGCGGAGCGCATTGCCGCCGCCGGCCGGATTTTTCGCCATGCTGTGTCGAATCCCGCTCTCGCGGGTCCAAGGCTTCGATGTCAGCTCATTCTGGTAAAAATCCAGAGCTTGCCCAACTCAAGATCCCGTTTCTTCGCGAGACGGGATCTCTTTTTTTGGACCGGCCGCCAATGCCTTGAATATGGCGCCGACGGTTCGCGGCCTATTTGCCGCCCAGCGGCGCGAGCACCATGATCATCTGCCGGCCTTCGAGCTTCGGCTCGGCCTCGACCTTGGCGTATTCGGCCGTTTCCTCCTTGACCCGCTGCAACAGGTCCATGCCAAGTTCCTGGTGCGCCATTTCACGGCCGCGGAAGCGGAGCGTCACCTTGACCTTGTCGCCTTCGTCGAAGAAACGGCGAATGTTTCGCATTTTCACTTCGTAGTCGTGAATGTCGATGTTGGGACGCATCTTGATTTCCTTGACATCGACGGTCTTCTGTTTCTTGCGAGCCTCGGCGGCCCGCTTCTGCGCCTGGTATTTGTAGCGGCCGTGATCGAGGATCTTGCAGACCGGCGGGACCGAATTGGGCGCGATCTCGACCAGGTCGAGCCCGGCATCCCGCGCGGCTTCCAGCGCTTCCTCCAAGGGTATGGTCCCCTTGTTCTCGCCTTCTGCGTCGATCAATTGAACTTCAGTGGCGCGAATTTCGTTGTTTGCGCGCGGTCCTTCTTTCGTGGGTGGCGCTGCTCTGTGTGGACGGCGAATGGTGTGGCTCTCCTGTACAATTGACGTTTGCTATGAATTTACCACCGGGCGAGACATTCCCGAAAGTGCGCATATCAATAGGCCATATGACACTTAACAAAAAAGTTCGGCGAAAAGCGGGTGTCGATCCGGATTTTCCGCATGTTCGAACGAAGCCACGCTTGGCGATACGGCAGAATCCGGGCAAAGCGGCGCAAAGTCAACTGATGAAAACCGCTAGGCGCCTCAAATCGCACCGATTTTCGGTCAATGAGACCGCCGCGCAACAGGCTAGGGCCTGTGGACAGTAAGGATTGCGGTGCCGGCGTGGCCGATTTTGTCGCTGGTGGTGTTGGCAAACGCGCCGTAGTGCCGGCACTTCAAGCGTTTGACAGCGCCGTCCAGGGGCGAAATCGGCCTCGTCCCTTCGGGATTTGACCGGATTTGCCCATTTCCGGCCCATTCGTCGTCGAATATGCCAAGCATGTCCTTCCTCCTCGTAGACCGAAACTGACCAAATCCGGACAAACCGGCATCACAATCCTTAGTGTCCACAGGCCCTGGGGCCGGATTTCGGGCCACCGGCGGCCACAACGGGAACGTGCATTTCGTTCAACCGACGCGATTCCCGCAGACCCGCGCATAGGCCTGAAGCGTCGATTCGGTCATCCGTTCGAGCGAGAAATGCGCCCGCGCATGGCCCCGCGCGCGGGCTCCCAGCGCCGCGATTTCCGTCTCAGACAGCGCCAGAACCCCCTTAAGACAGGCGGCGAGCGCTTCCGGCGAGCCGGGCTCCACGTGCCAGCCGGTGCGCTCCGAGGCGGCCACGGCCGGCGGCGCCAGCACCGTCTCGGGTACGGCGCCGAGCCGGGTGACGATCGCCGGCTTGCCCATCGCCTGCGCCTCGACCGCCGCCCGTCCGAAGGCTTCAGGCTCGGTCGAGGCGACGACCACCGCGCTTGAAAGGCTGATCGCCGCGGCGACATCGGCGCAATGGCCGGTGAGCTTCACCCGGCCTTCGAGTCCGGCCGCCGCGATGGCGGTTTCGAGGTCGGCGCGATAGCTCTCCCGGCCCTGGTCGTCGCCTGCGAGGATGCCGACCACGTCACCCATTCCCTCGCGATCGAGCAGCGCCAGAGCCTCGATCAGCACCCGCTGCCCCTTCCACGGCGTCAGCCGCGCGACCTGCAGTACGATCCGCTGGCCAGGCTCGACCCCCCAGGCCTCCCGCAATGCCTGCCGGCGGGCTTCCGTTATCCGCTCGGGATCGAAATCGGCGAGATCGGTGCCGCGATGGATGATCGCGACGCAGGCTTCGGGTACTCCGTGCCGGCGCCGGATCATGGCGGCGATGAAGGCGGAATTGGCGATCACCAGCGCGCCGCGCGCCATCACCGAATTGTAGAGACCCTTGAGCGCCGAGCGCTGGCCGTAGGCGCCGTGATAGGTGGCGATATAGGGGATGCCGGTGAGCTTGGAGGCGAGCCAGGCCGACCAGCCGGGCGCGCGCGAGCGCACATGCATCAGATCGATGTCCTCGGCCCTCACGATCCGCGCCAGGCGAAAGCCGTTGGCGATCAGCCGCAGCGGGTTCTTGGTCGCCAGATCCATGACGAGATGGCGCACCCCGGCGGCCTCCAGCTCGCCGACCATTCGGCCACCGGCGGAGGCGACGAGGCTGCGCCAGCCCGCCTTCTTGGCGGCAATTCCCACATCCACCGCCGTCCGCTCCGCGCCGCCGGTTTCCAGTTCGGGAATGATCTGCAAGACCCCGGGGGCGCGCACTTAACGGTTTCCTTCGCATTTAGCCTATGCCAAACCGGGAGCGCTCGCGAGGGCGTTCCATTGACCGGGGCAGACATAGAATGAGCCAGTGCGAACCGCAATTCCTCAATGTCGGCGACGACGGCCGCCGCATCGCCGTGCTGCACGACGACGGCGCCGATCCGGGCCTTCTCTGGCTCGGCGGCTTCAAGTCGGACATGATCGGCACCAAGGCGGCGGCGCTGTCGGACTGGGCCAAGGCCCATGGCCATCGATGCACCCGCTTCGACTATTCCGGCCATGGCTGGTCGGACGGTCCGTTCGAGGACGGCACCATTTCGCGCTGGGCCGAGGAGGCGCTCGCGGTTTTCGACACCTTTTGTACCGGTCCCACAATTGCCATCGGCTCGTCGATGGGCGGCTGGATCGCGCTGCTTCTGGCGAAAGCCCATCTCGCCGCCGTCGGCGCCGACAAGTCGCGCCTCGCCGGACTGGTGCTGGTGGCGCCGGCGCCGGACTTCACCGAACGGCTGATGTGGGCCGACTTCCCCGACGAGATCCGCAAACTGATCATGGAGACCGGCCGCTACGAGGAACCCTCGGAATATTCCGACGAGCCCTACCTGATCACCCGCGGACTGATCGAGGACGGCCGCAACAACCTCGTTATGGACGAACCTGTGAAGACCGGCTGCCCGGTCCACATCCTGCAGGGCATGGAAGACCCGGACGTGCCCTGGCGCCACGCCCACGAGCTGTTCACGAAGCTCGCCACCGACGACGCGATCTTCACCCTGGTCAAGGACGGCGACCACCGCCTGTCGCGGCCGCAGGACATCGAGCGGCTGCTGGCCGCCGTCGCCGGTCTCGTCGAAGGCCGAGACTGAGCGGTCAATCGTCCCCGCGCCAGCTCCCTTCGCGCCACATCGTCTCCAGCGCCGACCGATAGGTCGGATAGAGCGGCGACCAGCCGAGGTCGCGCCTGGCTTTGGCATTCGCCACCCGCTTGTTCTCGCCGTAGAACGACCGCGCCATCGGCGTCATTTCGGCGTCCTCGAACGCGATCTCGGGCGGCGGCGAAACACCCATCAGCCGGGCGGCATAGGCCACCACGTCCTGCGGCGGCGCCGGCTCGTCGTCGGTGACGTTGAAGATCCCGGACGCGCCGCGTCGTGCGGCCTTTTCCACGGCACCGGCGATGTCGTCGACATGGATGCGGTTGAACACCTGCTCCGGCTTGACGATGCGCTTCGCCGTGCCGGCCTCGAGCTTGACGAAGGCGTTGCGTCCGGGGCCGTAGATCCCCGACAGGCGGAAGATGGCGAGCGGCACCCCGTGCCTTTCCGCAAGGTCCGCCCACGCGGCCTCCGCCGCGAGCCGCGCCTTCGACCGCGCCGAGACCGGCCGGCAGGTCGCATCTTCGTCGACCCAGTCGCCGCCATGGTCGCCATAGACGCCGATGGTGGAGAGATAGCCGATCCAGCGCAAACGCGAAGCTTCGGCGATTATTTCCGAGAACGCCCGCAACACCGGATCGCCCGTGGCGTCCGGCGCGATCGAAACGAGAAGCGCCTCGGCTTCTTCGAAGTCGGCGGCGAGCGTCGGATCCGGCGTCTCCCCGTCGAAACGACGCGCCGTGTAGCCAGCGACCGCGGCTCCGGGAGATCGATGAGTTCCGACCACTTCCGAATAGCCGTCGCCAAGCGCATCCGCGATGCGGCGCGCCGAATAGCCCATGCCGAAGATGACGAGTTTTCCCAATCCGGGCGCTCCGCGACCTTGACCGGCACCGTTCCGGTCTTCAAGACTGGCCGCGACCGGACATGCGGCGGCTCCAGGCCGGGCGCATGTTCGCAGGATCGCCGTATTTCGGCAACAGGCTCGCCCGGCGCGATTCGGGTGAGACACCGCCAATCGGATAACACGAGGTGAACCCTTGCGATTAACAGCTTCCCTGGCCTTTGGCGCGACGCTGCTGCTGCCGGGTTCCATCGAGGTCGCGTACGCCCAGAGCGCCGCCGAGCGGCAGAAGATCGAACTCCAGTTCCGCGCCTGGCAGGTCCGCGACCTGTGGCCGGAGGCGAAGCGTCGCGGCATCCGGCGGACCACCTTCGACCGCGCCTTCCAGGGGGTCAATCTGCTTTGGAAACTCCCCGACCTGCATCCTCCGGGCTCGAAGACGAAGGTGCCGAAGGCCCGATGGGAATCCGAATTCCGCGCTCCCGGACGCTATTTCCGCGAGGCGCGCATCAACCGGCTGGTCTCGCTGGGCCGCGCCGAACTCAACCGCTGGGGCGGCACCCTCGACCGGATCGAGAAGAAATACGGCGTCTCCAAGCGGATCATCGTCGCGATCTGGGCCCAGGAAACCGGCTACGGCCGGGCGAAGCTGCCCTATAACGCGGTCGCGGCGTTGGCCACGCAGGCCTTTATGGGACGCAAGAAGAAGTTCTTCCGCACCGAATTGCTGGCAGGCCTCAGAATCCTGCAGGAAGGCCATATCGGCTATTCCCGCTTCCGCAGTTCCTGGGCCGGGGCGCTCGGCAATCCGCAGTTCCTGCCGTCGAAATTCCTCGAATACGCGGTCGATTTCGACGGCGACGGCCGCCGCGACATCTGGGACTCGGTGCCCGACAGCCTCGCCTCCATCGGCCATTTCCTGAAATCCCACGGCTGGCACGCCAATCGCGACTGGGGCTTCGAGTCGGTTGTCCCGGCGTCCGTCTCCTGCGCGCTCGAAGGCCCGGACAAGGGCTATCCGATCCAGCGCTGGGTCGATTCCGGCGTCCGCCGGGTGAGCGGACGGCCCTTCCCCGCTTCCGAGCGCAAGCGCACCGGCTTCCTGATGATGCCGGCGGGGCGCTACGGTCCGGCCTTCATCGCGACGAAGAATTTCTACACGTTGAAGGAGTACAACGAATCCGACGTCTACGCCCTGTTCATCGGCCATCTCGCCGACCGCTTCGCCTCGAACAAGCCGCTGGTCGGCCGCTGGAAGGCGCTCGACGGTTTCACCCGGCTCGAGGTGCACCGGATGCAGAACCGGATGATCAGGAAGGGCTACGACGTCGGCGGCGCCGACGGTCTGGTCGGCTTCAAGACGCGGCGCTCGATCGGCGCCTGGCAGGAAAAGGCGGGCCGCGCCGCCACCTGCTTCCCCGACAAGGAACTGGTCCGCGCCATCCGGTAATAACGGCGACAGTGAGCGAAACCGCACTTTTCCCGACAACGAGAATTGACTAACCGGCCTTTATCGTAATCAATAAAGGCCGATCGGGTTTGGCTGGCGGTATGACGCAACAGGGTAAGACACTCGTCGTCGAGGACATCTACAAGAGTTTCGGGGAACTGGAAGTTCTCAAGGGTTTGTCGGTCTCGGCCGCCGAAGGCGAAGTGATCTCCATCATCGGCAGTTCCGGGTCGGGCAAGAGCACGTTCCTGCGCTGCATCAATTTCCTCGAAACCCCCGACAGCGGCCGCGTCATGCTCGACGGCGAGGAAGTCGTTATCCGCCGCGACAAGTCGGGCCGCATGATCGGCGCCGACCAGAAGCAGATCACCCGTCTTAGGACCCAGCTCGGCATGGTCTTCCAGAGCTTCAACCTCTGGTCCCACATGACCGTGCTGCAGAATGTCATCGAGGGGCCGGTCCATGTTCTGGGCAAGCCGAAGGCACAGGCCGTCGAGGAGGGCATGGAGATCCTCGGAAAGGTCGGCATCGCCGAAAAGCGCGACAGCTATCCGGCCGAACTCTCCGGCGGCCAGCAGCAGCGGGTGGCGATCGCCCGGGCGCTGGCGATGCAGCCCAAGGTCCTGCTGTTCGACGAGCCGACCTCCTCGCTCGATCCCGAACTCGTCGGCGAGGTCCTCAGGGTGATGAAGGAACTGGCCGAGGAAGGCCGGACGATGATCGTGGTGACCCACGAAATGGGCTTCGCGCGCGAAGTCTCCTCGAAGGTGATCTTCCTGCATGACGGGCGCGTCGAGGAACAGGGCACGCCGAAGGACGTCTTCGAGAATCCGAGCTCGCCGCGTTGCCGCGAGTTCCTGGCGAAAGCCCTGTAACGAAAAGAGTTTCAACCACCAGACAGGCAGCTCAAACAAGAACGGGAGCAAGAAAACCATGACCAACCGAAAGACACTCGCCCTCGCCCTCGCGCTCGCGCTCGGCGCATCGATGCTGGCGCAGCCGGCGCTGGCCGCGATGAAGAGCAAGATCACAATCGCCACCGAAGGCGCCTACAAGCCCTACAACTTCAAGGATTCGGCCGGCAATCTCGTCGGTTTCGAGATCGACCTCGCCAAGGAACTGTGCAAGCGCATCAAGATCGAGTGCACGATCATCGAGCAGGAATGGGATGGCATCATCCCCGGCCTCACCAACGGCCGCTACGACGCCATCATGGCCGGCATGTCGATCAAGCCCGACCGGGAGAAGGTGATCTCGTTCTCGCGCTACTACGCCGCCACCCCGATCCGCTTCGCCACCCTGAAATCCTCCAAGTTCGCCTCCTACAAGGGCATGATGGACGCCATCACCCTGGGCGAGGTCGACGACAAGGAGAAGGCCGAGCTCGACGGCATCAGGAAGGCGCTCGAAGGCCTGACCGTCGGCGTGCAGGGCTCCACCACGCATGAGAGCTTCATGAAGGAGTTCATGCCGGGCATCGCGCTGAAGACCTATGCCAAGATGGACGACATGATCCTCGATCTGGAGGCCGGCCGCATCGACGCGGGCTACACCGCCGTCACCTATCTCGCCCCGCTCAAGGAGAAGAACAAGGACATCGTCGAGGTCGGCCCGGACATGACCGGCGGTCCGCTCGGCCGCGGCGTCGCGGTCGGCATCCGCCAGGAAGACAAGGAACTGCGCGAAGCCTTCACCGCCGCGATCAATTCGACCATCAAGGATGGCACCCTGTCCAAGATGGCGATCCAGTGGTTCACCTTCGACGCTTCCGCCAAGGAATAGTCGGGGAGATCCGATCGACACAGGGCCGCCGCGTCTCACACTGCTGGGCGGCGGCCCTGACCTTCCGACAAACGAAAACGGACGCCGGGGATGGATTTGGGGTTCCTTGGATGGGGCGCGCGCGGCTGGGGAGACGAATTTTTCCGCGGCGCCCTGATGACGCTCGCCGTGGCGACCTGCGCGTTTCTCCTCGGCCTCGTTTTCGGCTCGATCTTCGCCTCCTTCAAGCTGTCGCGCCACTGGCCGCTCCGCATCCTCGGCGACATCTACACCACGGTGCTGCGCGGCATCCCCGAACTGCTGGTCATCTATCTGATCTTCTTCGGCGGCGGCGCGCTGCTGACGAGTATCGCCAGGGGGATGTTCGCCTACGAGGGCTTCATCAACCTGCCGACCTTCGCCATCGGCACCCTGTGCATCGCGCTCTCGGCCGGCGCCTATTCCACGGAGGTGATCCGCGGCGCGGTGCTGGCGATCCCCAAGGGCCAGTTCGAGGCGGCCAATGCCATCGGCATGTCGCCCTGGCTCAAGTTCCGCCACGTTCTGTTCCCCCAGGCCGCCCGCTTCGCCCTGCCGGGCCTGGGCAATGTCTGGCAATACGCCCTCAAGGACACCTCGCTGATCTCGGTCGTCGGCCTCGTCGAGATCATGCGCACCGCGAGCCTGGGCGCCGGCTCGACCAAGGAGCCGTTCACCTTCTACACCACCGCCTTCCTGCTCTTCATGTTCCTCGCCTGGCTGTCGCAGCGGGTGTTCCTGCGCGCCGAGAAATGGGCGGATCGCGGCGTGCGGCGGAGTACCTGACATGGATTTCGAACTGATCGCCTCGACGTTTCCGCGCATGCTGGCCGTCCTCGACAAGACCCTGATCCTGGCCGCGAGCTCGCTGGCGATCGGATTCTTCCTGGCAATCGGCCTGGCGGTCGCAAGCCTGTCGCGCTTCGCCGTCGCACGCTCGCTGGTCGCCGGCTATGTCTACGTCTTCCGTTCCACGCCGCTGCTGGTGCAGCTCTTCCTGATTTATTACGGCTCCGGCCAGTTCCGCCACGCCTTCGAGGCCGTCGGATTGTGGGCGCTGTTCAAGGACGCCTGGTTCTGCGCCATCTTCGCGCTGACCCTGAACACCGCCGCCTATTCCTGCATGATCATTCGCGGCGGACTGCAATCGGTTCCCTGGGGACAGGTCGAAGCCGCCCGCGCCGTCGGCATGTCGTCGGTCCTCGCCTTCCGCAGGATCGTGTTCCCGATCGCCATCCGCCAGGCGCTGCCCGCCTATTCCAACGAGATGATCCTGATGGTCAAGGCGACCTCGCTCGCCTCCACCATCACCATCATCGAAATGACCGGCACGGCGAAAAACATCATCAGCGCCACCTATCGCCCGGTCGAGGTCTTCCTGGTCGCCGGCGCGTTCTACCTGACCATCAACTTCCTCATCACCCGGGCGGTGCAGGCGCTCGAGATCTGGCTCAACCCGCACCAGCGCAGGCGCTCCAACCGCCGGACCAGGGTCGCCGTCCCCCGCTGACCACAGCTGGTATGCGTCCCGGATATTGCTGCGCGGCGATTTTGCGAGTTTCCTCGCTTTCGATTGCCGTCTAAAAGCGGCGCAGAACAAAAACGGAGAGGCACATGGCCGGAAACCTGACGCTCGACCAGTTGAAGAAGGCCGCCGCCGCCGGCGAGATCGACACGGTGCTCGTCGCCTTCGCCGACATGCAGGGCCGGCTGATCGGCAAACGCTTCCAGGTCGAGTTCTTCCTCGACTCCGCCGCCGAGGAGACCCATGGCTGCGACTACCTGCTCGCCAACGACATCGATATGGAGCCGGTCCCCGGCTACAACGCCGCCAACTGGGCGCGCGGTTACGGCGATTTCGTCATGAAGCCGGACCTCGCAACCATGCGCCGGCTGCCCTGGCTCGAGGGCACGGCGCTGGTGCTGTGCGACGTGCTCGACCATCACGACCATTCGCCGGTGCCGCATTCGCCGCGCGCCATCCTCAAGCACCAACTCGCCCGGCTGGAGGAACGCGGCTTCGCCGCCGCCTTCGCCTCCGAGCTCGAATTCTACCTGTTCGACGAGAGCTTCCGCTCGGCTCATCAGAAAGGCTATCGCGACCTCGAGACCGCCGGCTACTACATCGAGGACTACCACATCCTGCAGACCACCCGCGAGGAACCGGTGATGCGGGCCATCCGCACCGGGCTGCAAGGCGCCGGAATCCCGGTCGAGAACTCCAAGGGCGAATGGGGTCCCGGCCAGGAGGAAATCAACGTTCGCTATGCCGAGGCGCTGGAAATGGCCGACCGGCACACGATTCTGAAGAACGCCATCAAGGAGATCGCTGACGCGCAAGGCAAGGCGGTGACCTTCATGGCGAAATGGGACTACGACCTCGCCGGCAGTTCAAGCCACATCCACATGTCCCTGTGGGACAAGGCGATGAAGACTCCGAAATTCTACGCCAAATCGGCCGACATGGGCATGTCGGCGCTGATGCGCCAATTCACCGCCGGGCTTCTCGCCCATGCCGGCGAGATCACCTATTTCCTCGCGCCCTACGTCAATTCCTACAAGCGCTTCCAGGTTGGTACCTTCGCGCCGACCAAGGCGATCTGGAGCCGCGACAACCGCACCGCCGGCTACCGGCTCTGCGGCGAGAACTCGAAGGCGGTGAGGATGGAATGCCGCGTCGGCGGCGCCGATCTCAACCCCTATCTCGCCTTCGCGGCGCTGATCGCCGCCGGCATATCGGGCATCGACCAGAAGCTCGAACTCGAGGCGCCCTTCGAGGGCGACGCCTATCACGGCCGGCGCCTGCGCGAGATCCCCAAGACCCTGCGCGATGCGATTACCCAGCTCAAGCGCTCGAAGATGCTGAAGGAAGCCATGGGCGAGCAGGCGATCGACCACTACGTGCACACCGCCGAGTGGGAACAGCTCGAATACGATCGCCGGGTCACCGACTGGGAGATCAAGCGCGGCTTCGAGAGAAGCTGACGGAGGAGGCCATGACCCAAACGGTTCGGATCATCTCGCCGGTCGACGGCTCGGTCTATGCCGAGCGGCCGCTGGCAACCGACAGCGCTGTCGACGCGGCGCTCGCGCGGGCCCGGCAGGCGCAGGCCGACTGGGCCGGGCTGAGCATCGCCGAACGGGCCGCCTATTGCAGCCGCGCGGTCGACGCCATGCTGGCGATGGGCGAGGAGATCGTGCCGGAACTCGCCTGGCAGATGGGCCGGCCGGTGCGCTTCGGCGCGGGCGAGCTGGGCGGCTTCGAGGAACGCGCCCGGCATATGATCTCGATAGCCGAAGACTCCCTCGCCGACGTGGTTCCCGCGCCCAAGGACGGTTTCCGCCGCTTCATCAGGCGCAAGCCGCTGGGACTGGTCCTCGTCGTCGCCCCCTGGAACTACCCGTTCCTGACCGCGGTCAATTCGGTGATCCCGGCGCTGATGGCCGGCAACGCCGTGATCCTCAAGCATGCGAGCCAGACGCTGCTGGTCGGCGAGCGCTTTTCGAAGGCCTTCGAGGCCGCCGGCCTGCCCGAGGGCCTGTTCCGCAATCTCGTCCTCAGCCACGCCCAGACCGGCCGCATTCTGTCGAACGGCCTTGTCGACCAGGCGAATTTCACCGGCTCGGTCGAGGGCGGCCGCACCATCGAGCGCGAAGCGGCGGGCACCTTCACCGGCGTCGGGCTGGAGCTCGGCGGCAAGGATCCGGCCTATGTGCGCGCCGACGCCGATCTCGACGCGGCGGTGGAGAGTCTCGTCGACGGCGCCTTCTTCAATTCCGGCCAGTCCTGCTGCGGCATCGAGCGCATCTATGTCGCCGAATCCGTCTACGACCGCTTCGTCGAAGGCGCTGCCGAGCTGACTCGAGGCTACGTGCTCGGCGATCCGCTCGACCAGGCGACGACGCTCGGACCGATGGTCAACGCCAAATCGGCCGATTTCGTCCGCGGCCAGATCGCTAGCGCCATCGCCGCCGGCGCCAAGGCGCTGATCGACACGAAATCGTTCGTCCACGAGGCTCCCGGCTCGGCCTATATGGCGCCGCAGGTGCTGGTCGACGTCGACCACCAGATGAGCGTCATGCGCGAGGAATCCTTCGGCCCCGTCGTCGGCATCATGAAGGTGCGCGACGACGAGGAGGCGGTCGGGCTGATGAACGACAGCGAGTTCGGGCTCACCGCCTCGATCTGGACCAGGGACGCGGACGCCGCCGAGGCGCTGGGCGCGCGCATCGAGACCGGCACCGTTTTCATGAACCGCTGCGACTACCTCGATCCCGGCCTCGCCTGGACCGGAGTGAAGAATACCGGCCGCGGCGCGACCCTCTCGCGGCTCGGCTACGAACACCTGACCCGGCCGCAATCGTTCCACCTGCGGTTCTGACCAACACCTAAAAGACTGGGTATCAGCATGAGCAACCACGCCAACTGGAGCTATCCGACCGCCATCCGCTTCGGCAATGGCCGCATTTCCGAACTCGCCGAAGCCTGCCGCGCGGCCGGCATATCGCGGCCGCTTTTCGTCACCGATCCGGGCCTTGCCGGCCTGCCGATGACGCTCGCTGCGATCGAGGTGCTGCGCGCCGCCGGCCTCGGCGTCGGGGTCTATTCCGACGTCAAGCCCAACCCGGTGGAGAGCAATCTCGCCGAAGGCATCGCGGTGCTCAGGGACGGCAACCATGACGGCGTCGTCGCCTTCGGCGGCGGCAGCGGCCTCGACGCGGGCAAGCTGATCGCCTTCATGGCCGGCCAGACCCGCCCGGTATGGGACTTCGAGGATATCGGCGACTGGTGGACCCGCGCCGATGCCGACGCGATCCTGCCGATCGTCGCGGTGCCGACCACCGCCGGAACCGGCTCGGAAGTCGGCCGCGCCGGTGTGGTCACCAACGAGGCGACCCACACCAAGAAGATCATTTTCCATCCGAAGATGCTGCCGGCGATCGTCATCGCCGATCCGGAAATGACCGTCGGCATGCCCCCGATCATCACCGCGGGCACCGGCATGGACGCGCTTGCCCATAATCTCGAGGCCTATTGCGCACCGGCCTATCACCCGATGAGCGCCGGCATCGCGGTGGAAGGCGTCCGGCTGGCGAAGGAATACCTGCCGCGCGCCGTCGCCGACGGCAAGGATCTGGAGGCGCGCGGCCAGATGATGTCGAGCGCCATGATGGGGGCTGTCGCCTTCCAGAAGGGCCTCGGCGGCATCCATTCCCTCTCCCATCCGGTCGGCGCGCTCTACGATACCCATCACGGGCTCACCAACGCGGTGTTCATGCCCTATGTGCTGGTCGAGAACCGCCCGGCGATCGAGGAGCGGATCGTCCGCCTCGGCCGCTATATCGGTCTCGAGGACGCGAGCTTCGACGGCTTCCTCGACTGGGTGCTGGCGCTGCGCGAAGAGGTCGGCATTCCGCATAGTGTCAAGGAGCTTGGCGTCGACGATTCGAAAGCCGACCTGATCGCCGACATGGCCATCGTCGATCCCACCGCGGGCAGCAACCCGGTCGAGCTGACGAAGGAGCTGGCGCTGAAGATCTTCCGCAACGCCTATGAGGGCAAGCTGGAGCGCTAATCGCCCGCCTTCTGGCGGGCGATCAGGCCCATGGCGGTGGCGACGAGGCGGCCGGCGGTCAGCGCGCCCATGCCGTCGATGTCGCTCTCCGGCATGAACTCGACGAAGGTCATGCCGGCGATCCTTGCCCGCGCCGCCGCGCCTTCGAGCAGCCAGACCATGGTCCAGTAGTCGAAGCCGCCGGGCGCCCGGCCGATGACGCCGGGCATGACGGCCGGGTCCATCGCGTCGCAATCGAACGAGACGATCAGGTCGGTGCCGGGCTCGATGAGATCCAGCGCCGCCTCCGTCCCGTGTTCCCAGACCTCGCGGGCCGAGAAGAATTTCGCGCCCCAGCTCAGCGCGTCCTCGACGTCGCCGGGCCGGGCCGAGCCGAGCCCGCGCTGGCCGACCTGCACGATCCGCTCGATATGCCCCATCTCGGAGGCCCGGCGCATGGTCGAGGACAGCCCCATCCGCTCGCCCTGGACGCTGTCGCGCCAGTCGATATGGGCATCGATCTGCAGGATGGTGAAGCGTCCGTGGCCGGCATAGGCCTCGAGCATCGGGATCGGCACCGAATCGTCGCCGCCCAGCAGGATCGGTACCGCCGAGCGGTCGAGCATCGTCTTGACGGCGGTGCGGATCGTCTCCCGGTTCTCTGCCGTCCGCGCCTCGTCGTAGCCGAGATCGCCGCAATCCACCGCCCTGACCCCGGCGGGCAGCAGCGGCCCGCCGGCATCGAAATCGTGATGGGCGAGATTGGCCGAGAAGGCGGCCATGCCGTCGCGGATGGCACGCGGACCATTGGCGCAATAGGCGCCGACGGACACATAGGGCGTCGCGCAGGGCGCGCCGACGATCGCGATGTCGGCATCGAGCGACGCGAGGTCGTCGCAGGCGGGAAGCCCGAGAAACGTGCCCCCGGCCTTGGATCCGAACATCGCGTCGAGGCTTGGTGTTGCAGCCATGGTTCGGTTCCTGTCTAATCCATCCGTCTAGTCGTCATGCGGCAGGCTTCCCTTGCCGTGGCCAGCCATGCCGCCGGTCACTTCCTCGGTCGCTTCGTCCGACAGGTGCTCGGGCAGGATCAGGTTGAGCACGATGGCGATCAGGGCGGCGGGCAGCAGGCCCGAAGTCATCAGGATCCGCGCGGAGTCCCAGGGCAGGTGCTGGACCGCATTGGGTTCGAGCTGCAATCCGAGTCCGATCGACAGCGAGATTGCGAAGATCACCATGTTGCGGCGGTTCCAGTCGACGTCGGACAGCATCGAGATGCCGGCGGCGACCACCATGCCGAACATCACGATCACGCCGCCGCCCAGAACCTCGATCGGCACCGTGCGGATGACGGCGCCGACCTTGGGCACCAGGCCGCAAAGGATCAGGAACAGAGCGCCGAAGGTCACCACGTGGCGGCTCATGACGCCGGTCATGGCGATGAGGCCGACATTCTGGCTGAACGAGGTGTTGGGCAGGCCGCCGAACGCGCCGGCGACCGCCGTGCCGAGGCCGTCGGCATAGGTCGCGCCCTGGATTTCCCTGTCGGTCGCCTCGCGGCCGGCGCCGCCCTTGGTGATGCCGGACACGTCGCCGACGGTCTCCACCGCCGAGACGAAGGCCATCAGGCACATGCCGATGACGGCGGCCCAGGAGAATTCGAAGCCGTA
>Ga0070728_10002136_pt1 | contig 25737 bp, 27 predicted proteins | sample tdDd471_FD_66723 | JGI IMG/M metagenome (GOLD analysis project Ga0070728, IMG submission 66723) | Marine sediment microbial communities from the Atlantic coast under amendment with organic carbon and nitrate - tdDd47.1 | ecosystem: Environmental > Aquatic > Marine > Coastal > Sediment | place...
ATGGATTCTAAAAATAGACATAAAGCAACGGTTCACGCAGATGGCTCGATTATTGCGCAAAATCGTGTAGATAAGATGCGTGGCTCCATCCATAAAGTTGGAGCAGCGTTGCAAGATGCGCCTTCTTGCAATGGCTGGACTTTTTGGCATTATAAAGCAGGATCAAAAAATCTGCCTATTGATCATTTGCGTGCGCAAATTCGCGCTGAAGCAGAAGTCCAAGGACATGCCTAAGAATTGGGACAAAGTTATTATTCGTGATTTATCGCTAGAGATGTCTGCGGGGATTTACGAACATGAGCGGGAAAACACTCAACCTGTTTTAGTTAATGTTATATTGGATGTATCGAGCAATGCTGAGGCATCCTTGGAGGATATTAGCGAAGTTGTTTCATATGAAAATATTGTTAGAGAAATTGAGAAACTTGCCGGGCAGTGTCATTATGAATTGCTAGAACGTTTTGCTGAAGATATTGCCCAAATGTGTCTAAATGCAGATGACAAAGTATTGAAGGCTGAAATTCGAGTAGAAAAAACTAATATTATGGATAATACTGCAGCTGTCGGTGTCCATATATTAAGATCTTGCTAATGGAACAAGCCTCCCCCTTTGTGTTTTCGACGAAGTAGCTCGTATTGTGCTTTTAAATGCTCATCAAGCTTGCCTTTGCCTTGGGATGTAACGTAGTTCTGCTCATACAATAAACGTTCTTTGTTTTTGTCTTCGTAGATTTCAAAACCTTCCAGAACGCCCATCATTTGAACGCTGTTAGCATCGTATCCAGTTTTGGCAAGAAATTTACCATGAGTAAATATTTTAACTTTTAGTATTACATAGGCGTCCCGGTAAGTAAGAATTCTAGCACGGGTTCTCCTGCTCCCTGCATAACGTATATTTACAGGCTCCATTTTACGCCTTGTATAATCCGTAGCCATATCTTGCGACATCGGTACGTAGGTAAGACTAAATGGTCGACTGAATTCAAGAACTAACACCCTTGGATAACCCTTATCTATTTTGTGGTCTTCTGTGCAAGGGCGGTGTTGATGGAAGTCTATCGCATATACTTCGAATCTACGAAGTGAGTCTATCTTAAATTCATCTTGGATCTGAAAGGCTTGCCTTTTCTTTTCATAATCTTCTAGCTTTAGGGGTATAGTAAATTCAAAACGAGTAGGAAAATCTCTTTTATTATCTCTTAAGAAATCACGGCTAGCATTTCTGATTTCACTCCATTCTAATTCATCGGTAGAATAGTTTTTATAAATTTCGCATTCATTTAAGCGCATAAACTCGTCAATAGCTTTGTCATCTTCAAATTTATAAAGATTTACTGCCCAGTACAAATGAGACAGGTTTTTTACAGTTGCTTCTTCATACATATAACGTTTAGAAGCTCCATAGCCTTTGCTTGATTTAGTCGCGTTGTTTTCATTATCGCTTTGTATATATTTATCAGTATAGTTTTCAAGCAATGCATCATAGTCTATTTGTTCTGCTATGGCTGTATTATACGGGATACCGCAGCATAAATAGGCCGTTAGCAATAACAGCAATCCATACGCAGCGTTTAGAGTAATCTTCTTCATGAGATCTCCTTGAAAGCCAAGGGTGCATTATATCGGTAAAGGCAATAAAACTTCAAGCGGCAAGCTTATCTATTACGTTATCTTTATAATTTTTTTTAACAATACCTGACAAAAGCTCTGTTATCGATAGTATTTTATTATGCTCATTTGTTGTTTCCGTAAATTTTGTGTTTGTCTGTGTTTTTGAGCTAAATTGTGTTATTAGGGATCATTAAAGACTTAACACTTCCTTTTACTTATTAACTAGTTAAAATATGCGCCCTTTATCTGAATCAACATCCCGCATTGCAAGTAAGACATTTTCTCGCAAATATATAGCTATTGGGCGTTTAGTTAATCAGTGGGATGAAATTATGGGCTTACAATTCTCTAGCCTAGCTCAGCCTCTAAAACTTAATTATCGTAAGAACGGTAGATCTAAAAAAGACAGCTATGTAGTGTTGGACATCGCCACTTCTGCCGCTAATGCCACTCTTCTGAACTATCAGAAAGGTGTCATACTAGAACGAATTAACTCGCTTTTTGGCAATAATTGGATTAAAGATATTCGCTTTGTGGCTTCAGAACTTGCGGATGTGCAGCTGGAGCCCAAGAAAATTAAACCTCCTTTAACAGGAGACGAAAAAAAATATTTGTCTGAGACACTGGATCAAATCGAAGATCCTGATATAAAAGAGAAGCTCGAAAGTCTAGGAAAAGCTATAATAACGGATAAAAAAGAATGAAAGTAAACGCTATTACATTAAGATCAGGGAACGTTATTGAATATAATGGCAAACTCTGTGTCGTGGTAAAAAACGAAATATCTTCGCCGGGAAAAGGTGCTTCAGTAGCACAAGTCGAAATGCGCGATATACGTACCGGAAACAAAGATAACGTACGTTTTCGTACGCAAGAGACAGTTGAGCGCGTGCGCTTGGAGCAAATAGAATTCCAATTCCTATACTTTGCTGCGGATGACATTGTTCTGATGAACAACGAAACTTATGATCAAATCACTGTAACCAAGGAACAGATGGGAACACAATCTGCATATCTTCAAGATGGTATGGTTATAGAAGTTGAAATTTATGAAGATGAACCCCTTGGATACAAGCTGCCAGACCGCATTGTCATGGAAATTGTAGAAGCTGAACCTGTCGTTAAAGGGCAAACAGCAACAACATCATATAAACCAGCTATTTTAGAAAACGGCGAAAAAGTTATGGTCCCTCCTCATATTGGGTCAGGCACAAAAATTGTCGTAAAGTTGGAAGACGGTGTGGGCACATATCTTGAGCGTTACAAAGGTTGATACGCAACTAAAAAATAATTAATAAAAGGAATGGATAATAATGGCTGCTAAATCACCTATTATGAATATAATGATGCGTGCTAGTGAGAAAGCTGCACGATCTTTGCTGCGAGATTTTAACGAAGTCGAGCACTTGCAAGTTTCTCGAAAAGGCCCCGGTGACTTTGTTTCTGCGGCTGATAAACGCTCGGAAGATATAATTTTCAACGAACTGAAAAAAGCGCGTCCTGATTATAGTTTCTTGATGGAAGAAAGTGGCGAAGTCGTTGGGAAAAACACAGATTATTGTTGGATAATAGACCCATTGGACGGAACGACCAACTTCTTGCATGGTATACCGCATTGGGCAATTTCCATCGCGCTAGAGCATAAGGGTGAAGTTGTTGCCGCTCTTGTTCATGATCCTGTTAAAGACGAGATTTTTCATGCTGAAAAAGGCAGTGGAGCTTTTATCGCGCGTAAAAGTCGTTTGCGCGTTTCTGGCCGTAATAAGGCTGAAGGTGCTGTTATCGCTATGGGCGGCGCAGAAAGATATAACAAAGAAAAACGTGCACAGTTTATCTCTGAATTATCAGCAATGGCCTATGCAGGGTTCAATATGCGTCGTTATGGAGCCGCAGCTTTGGATCTGGGATACGTGGCGGCTGGACGCTGTGAAGGTTTTTGGGAAAGAAACTTATCCCCATGGGATGTGGCAGCAGGCATCTTAATTGTAAAAGAATCTGGGGGTTTTGTGTCGGAACTTGATGACATCCGAAAAAATCCTGTTCATACTGGTAACGTTCTCGCTGCCAATGAGTCTCTTTTTGATGATATAGGAAAGATTTTGCGGCAAGCGTCTTAAATCATTCTTTGGCCTGTTTTTCTTGGCCATATTACATAGAAGACATAAAGGTGAGCTGTTGTGAAAAACAGACATGCTGCATCGCGACCATTCCGATTCTGGGGTATGGGTAAAATACGCCTAGGGTTATTTTTTATTGCTTTTGTTACCCTCAGCAGCTTTGTTGCTCTGCTCGTAATAAGTGCAATGAGTGCTCATTTTGCCTATGCGTCGGCGAAAAGCGTACCAATCCCTCCTAAAAGACCAGACGTTATGAGCGCATCACCTGGCTATATCCGTCAGCTTATGGCACGGGATAGTCTTGAATCTGCATATGGCGGCAGTTATGAGGTAGAAAAGATGGCTTCTCTTCAGAATACTGATTCGCAGATGTTGTCGGAGATGTTGGATAATGGATCAGGTGGTTCTAATAGTTATGTAGACTATAACTATGATGATATTGCCTATTCTCCAGAAATTACAGATACCGGAATTCCTATTCCCGGACGTAAACCATCTTATGGTGCGGATTCACTGGTACAAAGAATAGAAGACTTTTCCAATAATCCTTCTTCTGTGCAATTAACCCTCGTGGAGCCTGAAGCAGGTGGGGATTACTCTGCATCACATTCGTCAGGTGAAGATTACAAGGTGGCCTCTGCATCGGGCGTCGTGCTCCAGCCTATCGTTGATTCTTCTCAGAGAGACTCCGAAAAAGCGCTTGTTAGTTTTACACTAGATCCAGATCAGGTTTCACTTGATCCAAACCTCAAGAATTTTTTGTCAGAGCATGCCGTAAAACAATTTAAGGACGATCCAAACCTTAGATTGGAAATACAGGCTTATGCAAGTACAGAAGATGAGCAGGCATATAGTGATGTTCGCCGATCTTTGGCTCGGGCTCTAGAGGTAAGAAGCTTCCTGCTTGAGCAGAATATTGATCCTTCGCGTTTGAAAATAACGCCTATGGGGCAAGACGTTGACAATGTAACTGACGATCGTATTGATTTGTTGTTTATTGTTTCCAAGAGATAATCTGCATTTAATTTTCTCATTTTATACAAAAATGAATCAGCCAACATGAGATGTGCACTTTCATGTGTGGAAAAGACAGTTCTAAAACTACTGTCGTTATTGACTTTGCCTCCTTATATGTATGCAATTAAAACATAGCTATATTAGAGTAATGAGTAGGAGTAATACTAATGTCGGATTCTGATCACACTGATGAAGAGAAGAAACATCCATTTAGTGCATTGCTTTTCTCTCTGATTATCTTAACTGTTTTGGCTTCATCGTTGTTTTATCAAAGTAAGAAGGCTAATAATGACACGCCTTATGATGAGTTTAATCTATTAGAGGCTGTCGGATTTGCACCGTCTTCTTCACATTTCGATCTTGAAAAAGTGAGCGCGCCGCGAATTATCGGAAATATTCAGGCGCCAGTAAAGATCACAGAATATAGCAGCTTTACCTGTGGTGCATGTGGCTTGTACCGCAAGGCGGTATTTGAGAAGATCAAAGAAAATTACATTGATACCGGTAAAGCCTATCTCGTTTTTAGCGATATGCCGCGCAATGTACAGGATGTTACTATAAGTGCGATTGCTCGCTGCGTCCCGGAAAAATCCTACCTCAAATTTCTAGATCTTGTTTTTGAAAATCAGAAAGAATGGATGGAATCCGAAAACCCGGTTGAACAAATTAAAGAAAAGGCGATTATTGCCGGGGCATCAACTGAGCTGATCGATCAATGTTACTATAGTGAAGAATTGCGCAAGACGTTGGTTAAGGACGCGCAGGAAGCACTGGGAAAGCATGACGTTGAACACGTGCCCTCCCTTGCGATCAACGATATGCAAGTGGTTATGGGGATCGAACCTTATGAGAAAATACGCGATGTAATAGAAGAGGCATTGGCTAAAGTTGAGGCTTTGGCGAAAGAAGAAGAGCTAAAAGCTGCGGCAGTTACGCCAATCCCTGAGGAAGTGCCTGAGGAAGAGAATAAAGCTGCACAGACTTCCATTGAGGGCTCTGTTGCTGATAATGAGGCACCACCACTTGTTATAGAGGTCGTCGACACAGATAATAATCCTGTGCCTATGCCTAAAGCTCTTGCCGATATCGAATCCTCTGCAGGAGAAGAAGCCATGCAAGATGGCCTAAATATAGAAGAGCTGGTTAAGCCGCGAATTTTAGGTAATCCCGATGCACCGCTTAAAATATCCGATTACAGTTCGTACACATGTGGCGCGTGCGGTAAATTTCACCTAGACGCATTTAACAAGATAAAAACCGAGTATATAGATACCGGTAAAGCTTATCTTGTTTTTGATGATTTTCCACGAAACGGCCATGATATAACAATAGGCGCCGTAGCGCGATGTGTTCCAGAGAAAGCTTATTTCAAATTTGTTGATCTCATATACAAAACACAAGATACGTGGATCATGAAAAGTGATTACATTAATTTTATTAAGCAAAACGCTAAATTAACGGGTGCAGATCCCGAGTTGATAGATAAATGTGCTGAGAGCGAAGCGTTACAGGAAGCTTTGGCTGCGCGTGGACAGCATATATATGAAGATCTCGGTGTTGATAGTACACCTACGTTTATCATTAACGATGAGGAGCGCATTGTCGGCGCTGTGTCCTACTCACAATTTAAAAAGACCTTGAATGCTGAGTTAGCCAAAGCAAAGGCAAAGCACAAATAGTTAAGTTAAGAGCACAAATACGCTCGGCACTTTGTTAAAGAGAATAAGCAGTAAGACTTCAATGATCCAGTTTACCAAACTTCGGCTGAGTGGTTTTAAATCATTCGTCGATAAAACAGAACTAGAAATAGCCCCGGGTCTTAATGGTATTGTCGGCCCCAATGGCTGTGGTAAATCCAATCTTGTTGAAGCTTTGCGTTGGGTAATGGGCGAAAGCTCGGCCAAGCGTATGCGTGGTGATGGCATGGAGGATGTTATCTTTGCTGGTACCAATAAACGCAGCCCACGAAATTTTGCTGAAGTTTCTTTGCTACTTGATAATTCTAAACGCAGTGCACCGTCAGCATATAATAGTTCGGATGAGATCGAAGTCATTCGCCGTATCGAAAAAGATAAAGGCTCGGGCTATAAGATCAACGGCAAGAACGCCCGGGCGCGCGATGTGCAGATGCTTTTCGCCGATACAGTGACGGGATCAAACTCCCCTTCCCTTGTATCGCAAGGTCACGTCACGCGTATGATTAATGCCAAACCACAAGATCGGCGTTTGATTCTTGAGGAGTCAGCAGGAATAGCTGGTTTATATGCAAGGCGGCATGAAGCCGAATTGCGGTTACGCGCAGCGGATACTAATCTCATTCGTTTAGAAGATATACTTGGCAGTATGGAGAGCCGTCTTAACACCTTAAAACGTCAATCGCGCCAAGCAATTAAGTATAAAAACCTTAGCGCTTCCATACGAGAGCTTGAGGTGCAGATAGCCTATCTTGAATGGCTTACTCTAAAGGAAAAGCAAAATGCTTTTAAAGCAGAATTTGCAGAAGCAGAATCAATCGTAGCAGAGAATTTGACCGTAGTAACGCAGCTCACAAAAACGCAAAACACACAAATTGAAGATCTTCCGCCGTTGCGTAAAAAAGAGGCGCAAGCTTCAGCAGCGCTGCAAAAGCAGAAAATAGATTTTCAAAATCTCGAAGAAGAAATCGAGCGCTATCGAAATGATTTGCAGGAAACTAAAACCCAGCTGCACCAGATCTCTATAGACCATCAACATGAAGAACAAACACTTGAAGAAACCTCTACTCAATTGGAAAAAGTAGAGGGCGAGTATAAAGAACTCCTTTTGGAACAAGAGCGTGACGAAGCTTTTTTTACGCAAAAATCAAAACTCAAGGAAACTGCACAAAAAGACTTATTAATTGTTGAGGAGCGCTATGGCGCGCTAAAAGAAAATGCTGCTGCTAATATGGCGCGTAAAGAATCTCTAGAAAAACAAATACAGCGTCACGAAAACAGAATTGATTCTTTAAAGAATCGTCTAACCAGATCTCAGAGTGAACGCGATAACTGTGTTTTAGAGGATAGTATTTATGACGATATTGCTGATTGTGAAAAACAATGTGCGGATAAAGAAAATACTCTTGTTGAACTGAGGAAAAAGCAGGAAGAATACTCCTTAGGTATTGAAAAGGCAGAACAAAAACGTGATAACACGCGTGATTCTTTAAATAAGGAAGAAAATAAGTTTGCACAAATCCGTGCCGAGCTATCTGTGTTAGAAGAATTTTTCAATAAAGATGATGGTGAAAATTTCAGCAGTGTTTTAGATCAAATCACTACAGACCCAGGTTTTGAAAAAGCATTATCTAGGGCGCTTGGTGATTCACTTATGGCTGCGCTGGATAAAGAAGCCCCGGCATATTGGTCAGGTGTAATGGGCAAAGAGGCTGAATCTCTGCCTACATTGCCCAAAGGATCAAGTGCAATGCTCTCTCATGTTAAGGCGCCAAAAGAAATGCATCAGGCGCTTTCTTCTATTGGTTATGTTGAAACTATTGAGCAAGGTTCAGCTTTGGCAGACAAACTAAAGTCAGGTCAGTCCCTTGTTTCGGCTGATGGCGCATATTGGCGGTGGGATGGATACTATATTCGCAGATCCGCTACAGACCGCCACAGCGTCTATTTAGAACAAAAGAACAAGAAATATGCTCTCGAAAAGACTAAGCAACAAAGTAGCGAAATACTTAAAAAGGCTCAATCTAAATTCGACGTAGCAAATGAAGTCTTTGATTCTGCTCGTACGCAGCGAGATGACGTCGCGCGCAAAATAAAAACTTGCGAAGAAGTTCTTTCGGCTTTGCGGCCCAAATTACAAAAGCTCAAAGATAAAACGCAGCGTGTTAAAGCCGATCAAGAACGTTATGACGAGCAAATCGCTTCTCTAGAAGAAGACATAAATTCTACGCAAGATATCCTAGAAAACGATCAAAATGCCCTAAATGCGGTAATAGAAGCGCAAAAAGATGGTGAGAATAATGATGCTCTGATCACTCAGGTGAAAGAGAAACTCGATATTGCTAAGGAAGAATATCAGCATGCCGTGCGCGATCTCGATCTCTTTACACAAGGCCGTAATACACGCCGCGCTCGTATGCAGGCTATTGCGGATGAACGACTTTCTTTGAAGAACCGAAATATCCGCGCTGGCCAACGCTTAAAAGAATTATCCGAGCGTCAGGAAACTTTGTCGCAAAAGCTGCAGGCTCTTAAGGAAAACCCGATTATTAAAGATAACACCCGCGCAGATATGCTAGATAAAATATCAGTGCTGGAAAAAGAGCGTAACCGTGCTGCAGAACGATTGGTTACATGTGAAGAAGATGTAGCATCCACAAATAAAACATTGAAAGAAGCCGAGAATATACTAGGCAGCGCAAGGGAAAGACGGGCGCAGGCACAGGCTTTCCTTTCCTCGCTCAATGAGCAGTTTTCCGAAGTGGAGCAAACAGTGCAGGAAACATTTAGTGTCCAGCCAAAAGATTTGACTAACCATGCTCAGTCTGGTGATCTCGTTAATTATTCGGTTAATGATTTACCTAAATTAAAAGAGCAAAAAGATAAGCGTACGCGCGAGCGTGATTCGATTGGGCCAGTGAACTTACGCGCAGAAATAGAGATGAATGAGTTGGAAGAAGAGCTGACTACCCTACTCCATGAACGTCAGGATCTTGTCCAAGCAATTGACGAGTTGCGTGGCGGGATTAACAAAATTAATAAAGAAGCTAGCGAGAGATTATTGGCAGCTTTCAAACACGTTAATGCTCATTTTCAAGATTTGTTTAAACGCTTATTTGGAGGCGGTGAGGCACATCTGGAGCTTGTTAACGCCGATGATCCTTTAGGCGCAGGTCTGGAAATTTTTGCAAAACCACCTGGGAAATCCCTACAATCGCTGTCTTTGCTGTCTGGCGGCGAGCAAACTTTGGCTTCTATCTCGCTGATTTTTGCAATGTTTATGACCAATCCATCCCCGATATGCGTGCTCGATGAGATCGATGCACCGCTGGATGATGCGAATGTCGACCGGGTTTGTGATCTTCTCGATGAAATAGCCGAGCGTGGCGATACACGCTTTTTAGTGGTTACACACCATCGTTTAAGTATGGCTCGTATGGACAGGTTGAACGGGGTTACTATGTCTGAAAAAGGTGTGTCACAGCTCTTATCAATAGATTTGCAACGTTCATTTGAGTTTGTAGATCAAAGTAGTAAAAAACAGAAAGTCGCGTAAGAATAGACTTTTCTTTTACTAGGGAATAAAATAAGCAGACATTACCGAAACGAACAAAAAGCCTCAATCATGGATAAACATCTGGACGAAGAAATATTTGAAAAGATTGACGAACTTGAAGAGCGTATAAACAAGGTTCGCAGCGATTACGATAAGGACAAGGAAAAGCACGAAGGTAAGTCTGCGGACGATGAAACGCCTGAAGTTCGACTTGGCCGGATAGCTGCTTCCATGTTTTTAGGAAACATAATTGCCGGGTTCATTTTGGGCTTTATAGTAGATAAATTTTTAGGGATTGCTCCGTGGGGGCTAATGCTTTGTATTATCTTGGGTTTTGTTGCTGGTGTGTACCGTGCGCAAAGCCTTTTGAAAAAAAATGAATAACTGTAAGAATGTCCATTGATTAACCTATTTAAATAGGCTAGAAACAATAAAATTTTTAAGTAATTGAGGACGGAGCAAAATAGTGGCTGATCCAATTCACCAGTTTGTAGTTGAGCCAATCGGAAAGTCTATCGAACTTGCGGGTTACGATGTTTCCTTTACTAATTCTTCATTGTGGATGGTAATTGCTGCGGTCGTTTCCATAGCACTGTTGACAATTGCTATGCGCAAAAAAGCGGTGATACCCGGGCGAGCTCAAATGGCTGCCGAGGTATTTTACGAATTTATAAGTAAGACACTTAATGAAAACACAGGCGCAAAGGGGCGGCCTTATTTTCCTTTTGTTTTCACGATCTTCACATTTGTATTATCGGCTAATGTACTGGGTTTACTCCCGCATTCATTTACGCCAACTTCGCACCTTATCGTTACGGCATCTTTGTCTGTGACAGTGTTTCTCGCTGTTATAGGTCTTGGTGTATATAATCATGGTTTGAAGTGGTTCTCTATGTTTGTGCCTTCTGGTGTACCTTGGCTATTGCTACCGTTTATCATTGCTCTAGAGCTTATTTCATTTTTCGTGCGTCCCCTAACCCACTCGGTTCGTTTGTTCGCTAATATGATGGCTGGGCACATGATGCTTAAAATTATTATCAGTTTCTCTGTCACTATGGCAAGTGCCGGAGGGGCTTGGGCTCTATTTGGCTTGTTCCCGGCTGCGTTCGATGCAATTATGTTGCTGTTCGAACTATTTATCGCTGGATTGCAAGCGTACGTCTTCGCGATTTTAACGTGTATTTATCTGAAGGATAGTCTTGAACTCCATCATTAAACATGTTAGACCCGCGTTGTTTTAAAAGTGTTGTTAAACAAACAGTAAAAGGAAGAAACTAATGGAAATAGAAGCTGCAAGAGCTTTTGCTGGTGCCTTGGTGGCAATGCCCGCTATCGCTTCAGCGTTAGGTATCGCGTTGTATTGTATCTCGTACAACAATGCCATCGCCCGTAACCCTGAAGTAAAAAAACTAATCGACGATAAATTCTTTATGGCGGTTGCCTTTATCGAAGCTTTGGGCATTATCCCAATTGGTTTGGCTGCATTCGTACTTGCAAGTTAAGGCAATTAGGTTTTACTTATTATCGATTAAGAAGGAAAACGGTTTAGGGCATTGTAATATATAAAGCATGTCTTCTTATCGTTAGTCTTTTTCCTGTCAAGTTGTGACCTGTAGAAAGAATGCTGCATTTTTATTAAAGAAGTAGCGTTTGTGATTACAGGTCCAACAAGGCAGAAGAGTTTTATCTATCAGGGGAGACCGATGTTGAAAAAAATTGGCATATCAGCCTTTTTGTTAGGTGTATCTGTAACGCAGGCATTTGCTGAAGGTGGTCATGTTGTTGATCATCAAGAAGCTACAGCTCACGCTGAAGCTGACGTTAACGGGGCAGCTCATGCAGTTGAACATGCTGCAAGCGGCGGTCTTCCTCAGCTCGATCCTTCATCATATAGCAGTCAGGTTTTCTGGCTTGTTATAGTGTTTGTTTTTATGCTCGTTTTCTTTTCAAAGAAAACAGTTCCGCAAATTTCACGCACGATTGAAGATCGTTCAGATCGCATTAATGATAATCTGGATTCAGCTGATCGTTTGAAAAACGAAGTAGCAGAGCTCCAAAGTTCATATGAAGAAAAATTGTCTCAGGCCCGTGAAGAGTCTTTCACTGTTTTTGTTAGCGGCGAAAAAGAAATGAAAGAAGAGACTGAACTCCAAACTGCAGACTTTCAGAATCGTTCACGTAAGAAAGTTGAAGAGTTGGAGCAGAATATTGAAGGAGCACGTGACATAGCCATAAAAGAAATGAGCGATGTTGCAGCAGAGATTGCTTTGCAGGCTTCTGAAAAAATTATCGGCGTTAAAGCGGATGAAAAAACAGCGAAAGCTATTGTTAAAGCGTTAAATGAAGCCGTATAAAAAGTAAGAATTTAAGGAGAATAATCCATGGTAGAATATTTTTTATCTGGCAGATGTCTGGCCGACGAATATTTTTGGTACACGGTTTCCTTTCTTATGTTTGCAGGGGCTTTGTGGAAATATGCGCTTCCAGTAATTAATCAACTATTGGACGCAAGGATTGCTCAAATCATCAAGAACCTTGAGGAAGCAGAAAATTTGCGTGTAGAAGCGCAAGAAATGCTTGCCCAATATCAGCGTAAACACAGAGATGCCCTTCAAGAATCTCAGAAGATTATTGATGTAGCTCGTGAGAATGCGCAGCAGTATAAAGAAAAAGCCCAAGCAGAGCTTGAAGCAACTATGGAAATTCGTGAGCAGCAGCTTATCACGCGTCTTGAGCGTATGGAGCAAAATGCTATTGGCGAGATACAAACTTATGCAGCTGAACTTGCAATGAAAGCAGCAAAGCAAATTATCGAAGAAAAACTCGATAAGAAGACTAATGCCAAGCTAGTTGACGAAGCGATAAAAAGTATCGAGCACAATATTCATTAATTAGGCTTGTATACATTAACTTGTGCTATGTGCTCATATGTGTAAATTCATATGGGCATTTTGCTTTTTAAAAATAAGGGGTTTTATATATGTCTCGGGACACTGTCATCTCTTCACCTGAAGAACTTGTAAATACTCTTGCGCATGCGGCTAAGAAAGCATCCTATATTCTTGCGCAAACATCAGAAGATATAATCAACGCTACGTTATCCTCACTTGCTATTTTTTTACGTGAATCTGCAGAAGAAATAATGGAGGCTAACGCAAAAGACATTAATGCTGCGCAAAAAAAAGGCTTAAGCGCAGCAATGATAGATCGTCTTATGCTTAATGAAGAACGTATAGAAGGAATAGCCGGGAGCGTAGAGAACGTCCGTAGTCTTGAAGATCCAACTGAACGCGTCTTGTGGGAGCAAGAGCGTCCTAACGGTTTGAAAATTCAGCGCATAGCCTGCCCTATAGGTTTGCTGGGCATGATCTATGAGTCTCGTCCCAATGTTACGGTTGATGCGTCGGTGTTGTGCCTAAAATCACATAACGCTGTTATTTTGCGCGGCGGGTCAGAGTGCCTGCAGAGCTCATTGATCTTACATAAAATCATCCAAAAGAGTTTAAAAGATAACGGCCTGCCTGAGGCTAGCGTATCTATGATCCCTACTTCCGATCGCGCTGCTGTTGGTGCAATGCTTAAGGCTTCCGACCATATAGATGTCATGATTCCGCGCGGTGGTCAGGGTCTTATTGAGCGTGTCATGAATGAAGCCCGCATGCCTGTTTTTGGCCATTTAAACGGAATATGTCACGTTTATATTCACCCTGCTGTTAACTCCGATATAGCGCGAGAAGCTACGCTGAACGCTAAAATGCGTCGCACTGGCATTTGTGGAGCGACAGAGACCCTACTCCTTGATAAAGCTCTTGATCCTGTCATTGCCAAAGATGTGATAACTACCCTTCTCGATGCAGGCTGTATAATTGTTGGTGATAAACAAGCGCAAAGCATTGATGCGCGCATAGCTCCTGCTAATGATGAGGATTGGATCACCGAATATCTCGATGCAAAATTGAGCTGTAAATTTGTCGATAGCATAGAAGAAGCCGTGGAGCATATTAATACCTTTGGATCCCATCACACAGACAGCATTCTTACAGAAGATAAAGACGTAGCCGCTTATTTCCTTAAAAATGTTGATAGTGGTATTGTCATGCATAACGCCTCTACACAATTTGCTGATGGCGGAGAATTTGGTATGGGCGCAGAAATAGGCATTGCGACGGGTAAAATGCATGCACGTGGGCCTGTAGGTGTAGAGCAATTATGTACTTATAAATACAATGTCCATGGTAGCGGCCAAACCCGTCCAAAATAAGAGGAAAAAAGCGTATGACTTTTTTCACTGAACCAAAATTATTAAACGCGCAACGATGGAAAAATATGCGCATTGGTATTCTTGGGGGGTCTTTTAATCCTCCTCATGTCGGACACGTTCATATTTCACAAATGGCGCTAAAGTCATTACGCCTTGATGCTGTTTGGTGGCTTGTTACGCCGCTTAATCCATTGAAATCACCTGATGAGCTTCTCTCCGTTGAGAAGCGTGTGGCTTTATCACGCAAAATTAACACAAATCCCAAAATTATTGTCACTGGAATGGAAGAAGGTTTTGACACGCATTACAGTTACGCGACCATAAAAATACTTAAAAAGAATTTCCCTTCTACACAGTTTGCCTGGATTGCAGGAATGGATAACATTCGTAATTTTCATTTATGGCAAAACTGGAAAGATTTTTTATCCGAGATGTGCATGATTCACGTAACACGTCACCCACCTGTACAGCTAATACAGCAATGCCCTTTGCGTATGCTGTCCTCTCAGCGCCATATTTTTGTCGATCATGGCGGTGCGTTGCCACTCGATTCGAATACTTCATATTGGCTCTTTCAAAAGAAAATGGTTAATATTTCATCAACCGAGTTACGCGAAGAAAAACTTTATAATACAATCTCTTAGTATAATACATTGCGTCGCAGCATTCGTTTTGTCTTTCTTTATGAGGACAAAAACAGTATAATTTATTTAAGGCTGTGCTTGTGGTTGTTATACAGCCAGATAAATTTGATAAGAAAGGGATAGGTGTAAGTTTGAGTATTTGTGTACGTTACGTGCATTTACGACATTTACAAACGGAGCAACCTAGAACTCACGGTGCGGCTAAGTCTTGTGCATAAGACTTGGCTTTTTTATTAACAGACCAGAAAGGAAGAACGTTATTTATACTTACCATGACAAAGGCTCTTTGAGTCCTAATGAGGTCAAAGACCTCATTGCAAATACGCTTGATGCAGAAAAAGCGGAAGACATCTTGTGTATTCCGCTATCAGAAGACAACGCTTTAGCAGATTTTATGGTCATCGCATCGGGAACATCTTCCCGTCATGTTAGTGGTCTGGCCAGAAACTTGCAGGAAAAACTTCACCAAAACGGCATAAAACAAGTAAACACAGAAGGTATGGCTCAGTGTGACTGGGTTGTGGTTGATGCTGGCGATGTAATCGTTCATCTTTTTCGTCCTGAAGTGCGCGAGTTTTACAATATTGAAAAAATGTGGTGTCATCCTCCGCAACATGAAAGCGTAGAAGACACAAGCAAAATAAAGGCTTAATAGGCCAAAAAGCGGTTATGCATTTCTTAAGGAAGGTTCTTTTCTTGAACCTTAAGCACCAGCTGTATACATTTTTCAACAAAACCCAATAACAAAGACGCAAAATCTCCCGTGCTCAAGATAGACATTATTTGTATTGCCAATATTAAAAACAACGCCTTTGCGGATCTTATAGAGATGTATCAAAAGCGAATTCACTGGCCCGTAAACGTCATTGCGATGGAATCAAAACATAAAGCCCCGCGCAAATGTCAGGAAGATGAAACACAAAAGATTCTCAAACATCTCAATAATCAAGCTGTTGTTATTGCCTTGGATGAACGAGGTAAAAGCATCCCTTCTCTTGAGTTCTCTAAAAAAATAGAAAACTTTGTGTATGAAGGGCGAAACCATATCCAATTTGTAATTGGCGGCGCGGATGGGTTACTTCCTGATGTACGCAAGCGTGCTAATATATTATGGAGTTTTGGTAAACAGACTTGGCCGCATGCACTTGCGCGTGTAATGCTGCTGGAGCAAATATATAGAACTCAACAAATACTCGCCGGGCATCCCTACCACCGCGAATAAATTATTTATACAAAACTATAGGACAAGCACCTATTAGGGACTGTTTTTCTACGAATAATTTCAATATCATTGTTGATTATGATTCTGCGCTATTTTCTAATTTTATTCCTTTTTGCCGGGAGTGTATTTACACATATCCCTAGTGTTTATGCTGCGCACGATAAAAGTGAAGCGCAGTTGGAGACAGTGAAAGCAGCCCTGTCTAATAAGAGCAAACAGCAAAAGAGACTAAAACAACGCGTTGATAAAATAGAAACGGATCTTACCAAGATTAAAAATCGCCTGACTAAACTTGGGCGTGATATGCGGGGAAATGAAGATAAACTTAAGAACACGCAGCAGCGTATAGATAATCTTGAAGAACGCAAAGCGCAGCTCACTAAAAGCCTAGAGGCCGAGCGGATTTCTATCGTAAAATTAGTATTAATGCTTGGACGTATTCGCAAAACTCCCCCCGAAGTTATGATCGCTAGGCCGGATACTCCCTATCATACTGCTCAGAGTGCTCTGCTTATGGAGAACATTATCCCTTCAGTCCGGCGCGATGCTCAACTTCTTATGAATAATCTTGAGATATTGGAGAAGCTCACCATAGATTTGAAGTCCGAGTATGAGGAGCGTAAAAATGAAGCTGAGAAATGGAAGCAAAAGCGAAAAAAACTTATGGCTTTGGTCAAAGAAAAAGAGATCCTTTATGCTAAAGTTGATAAAGATTTAAAAGCGCGGCAACTGTCCATAAATACTATATCGCTTAAAGCTAAATCGCTTGAGGACCTGATTACTCAGATAAAAGCAGAGGAAAGACGTGAGATAGAACGCCAAAAACAGGCTAAGGTTTTTAGGCGTAAACCACGAAATACGATGTTTGACAGAAATGATACGGCGGTACAATTGCCTGTATCAGGAATAATTCGCACGGCTTTTCATGATAAAGATGAGTACGGTGCCAAGAGTAATGGCCTGTTTATAGAGGGGCGATCTGGTGGTTTGGTGACATCACCAATGAGTGGAAAAATACAGTTTATCGGTTCATTTAAGCGCTTTAGTAACATTGTTATTATTGAGCATAGCAGCGGCTATCACAGCTTGATTGCAGGGCTAGGCGAAATAAACGCGCTTATCGGAGATATCGTTAAACCCGGTGAGCCGATTGGATTATTACCAGATTCTGCTTTAATTCCGCGACCAAAGCTATATTATGAGCTTAGAAAAAACGGATCTCCGGTCAATCCTTCTGTCAAGTTTTCAGAGCTTGGCTAGCTTTTGGCTTAGTAAACACTGCTTATTTTTGTGAAAATTATTTATGTGATGATTTAAGGATAAACACACCATGAAGAAAAATACTCTCACCTTGGCTCTTATCGCATCCCTATTTACGGGGGTTAGCGGAATGGCTATTCATTCCTCTTATGCGCAAGAACCGACACATAAAGTTGAGAAAGATAGTAATAGCTATAGCGAGACCTATCGCCAGTTAAATCTTTTCGGTGACGTGTTCGAGCGTGTTCGTGCAGAATATGTCGAAGATGTTGATGATAAGGAACTGATAGAGAATGCTCTAAACGGTATGCTTTCTAGTCTGGATCCGCATTCAGGTTACCTGAGCGAAGAAAAGTTCGCGGACATGCGTGTAGAAACCAAGGGTGAGTTTGGTGGTCTAGGTATTGAAGTCACCATGGAAAACGGGCTTGTAAAAGTTGTTTCCCCTATTGATGATACTCCTGCTTTCCGCGCAGGTATTCAGGCTGGTGATTATATCGTGAAAATTGATAATGAACCTGTTATGGGTTTGGATCTTAGCGAGGCTGTTGATAAAATGCGCGGCAAGGTGGGATCTACAATTGATTTATCCATCGCACGCGAAGGTGAAGACTCCGCAATAGAAGTGACGATCACACGCGATATTATTCAGATTAAATCTGTACGTCATCGCACGGAAGGAAATGTTGGTTACATACGTGTAACTACGTTCAGCGAAAAAACTGGCCCGGGTGTTCGTGATGCAATTAAGAGTATTTCAAAAGAACTAGGCGACAACCTGATCGGTTATGTATTGGATTTGCGCAACAATCCAGGTGGATTGCTTTCTCAGGCCATCGAAGTAGCAGATGTATTCTTGGATAAAGGAGAAATTGTCTCGCAACGTGGGCGCTATGAAGAAGATACAGAGCGCAATAATTCAACTCCCGGAGACATGACCAATGGCTTACCAATTGTTGTTTTGGTAAATGGCGGTTCAGCTTCAGCTTCCGAAATTGTCGCAGGAGCTTTGCAAGATCATAAACGTGCAATTACAATGGGTATGCAATCTTTCGGTAAAGGCTCTGTGCAAACGGTCATGCCTTTTCCCGGAAATGGAGCAATGCGCTTGACGACTGCACGTTATTATACGCCTTCTGGTCGTTCCATTCAGGCCAAAGGTATTACACCGGACATCGTTGTTGAGCCGGCCATGGTTGAAATTCTTTCTTCTAGACGTATGCGTGAAGCAGATTTGCCCGGTGCGCTTGATAAAGAAAATGCAAAGAAGCCGGTTAATGATAATAAAAAGGATAAAAAGAAAGATAAAAAAGGTCAGAAAGACAGTAGCTCTAAAGACAATAAGTCCAAAGACGTAACAAAAGACGGTGAGGCTAAGGAAAAACCTAGCGATTATCAGCTATTACGGGCACTTGATTTATTGAAAGGTTTGTCATTATATCAGCAAACAAATACTAAACATGCTGATGTAGCTGCCGTTGAAGATGCTGGAAAATAGGCGGTAGATATAATGGGTATCGCGCAATACACAGATAAGATAAAAGCGCTTACGCCTTCATTTAAGGCGTTGCCTGTTAAAGTCACATTGCCGCCAGTGCTGCTGGAAAAGTTTAGTCTCATTGATAAACGCCAGCTATTGATTGCGTGCAGTGGAGTTCTTGGTTTCTATGCTCTGGTTTTTACCTATGTCTATTTTACTGCGGAGAAAACCATTGCCAAAATGGAAGAAAAAATGGCGACAGTCAGTGTGGAGCTGACTGAAAAAGCTATAATTTCACATAGCCGCTTAGGATCACATAACGCATCTAAACCCGATCTTAAACCCAATGAGATGGCTAACGCTAATCTAATAGAGGGGCTTTCGCATTACGATAGTATGTTTGGACGGTTGCCGATAATTCGCTCTGGTGATCGTCTCACAAGTTTTCGCGCCTATCAAACGCCATTTTCCTTAGAAGGTATAGGTAATAAACCCGTTATTTCATTTGTACTAAAGGACTTCGGGTTATCGGATAAAGCATCTAATATGGCGCTGGATATTCTTCCGCCGGAAGTTTCCTTTCTGCTTTCTCCTTATGCAGATTTACCTCAGGAATGGATTAACCGCGCGCGTGCTGCAGGACATGAAGTATGGATGGAGCTTCCTATACAGCAGGATAAACGCAGTGATACTGGGCTAAATACGATTTACCATCATGATTCATTGGCTGAAAAAGGTAAAGCTATGCGCGTTTCTTTGGCGCGAGGTCTAGGTTATGTGGGCGTAGGCTTCTTCATGGATAGAGGTGTTAAAGAAACAAAAGAGCATTATATAAAACTTATAGAAGAGTTATATGGCCGGGGGTTGGCTGCGCTTGAGTTAAATTCTCATGCTCCTACTTTCATTGAAGTTATGGCTATTACTAAAGCCGCCCCTTTTATCAAAACAACCGGAGAAATAGAACGGGCTTCAGGAGTTGACCCATTTCTTACCATCGAGAAAACAGCTCAAGAATCAAGGCAGGCGATTGCGTTGGTTCCGCCCTATCCCGTTATGATCAAAGATCTAGCACTATGGATAGAAAAAGTAGGTAAAGTTGATTATGTGATATCTCCGGCTTCGGCTATTTATGATTTACCTCTAGCCCGCTCTGGAGTTTTATTAGACACAACGGAAAACAAGGCGCAGGCTACTACACATAAAACGCCTCGTGACCTTGGTAAAAATGATCGCATAGAACCCGAGGAACGTTCGCATGGTCACTAATGCCAATACTCCCAATAATCACCAAAAAATATATAGACCTTGCGTAGGAATTACTCTGTTTAATAGTGATGACAAAGTTTTTGTTGGCGAGCGCATTGATACGCCCGGCGCTTGGCAAATGCCACAGGGCGGGGTTGATCCCGGTGAAGATATTAAACAAGCTGCTTTGCGTGAAATGAAAGAAGAAATAGGCACAGATAAAGCCGAAATTATCCGCATTGCTGAGCGCACCATCCGCTATGATTTGCCCGCAGATATTACAAATAATTGGTATGACGGGAAATACCGCGGTCAGGAACAAACTTGGGTTGCTCTACGTTTTAATGGTCAGGATCTAGATATCAACCTAAACGCCTTTGAACATCCTGAATTCTCAGCATGGCAATGGGTTCCACTGAAAAAAGTGCCAGAGCTAATAGTTCCCTTCAAGCGCAACGTTTATACACAAGTTGCAGAGATGTTCGGCGATATCACGCTTACGGATTAATTGGCGACCACGCAGGATCAGAGCCATCCTTCGGTGTCTTTAAAAGTTGTTCATTATATCCTGTAATATCGATCGTATAAATCTTTGTTATACGTCGGTTCCCCGAAGGTTTTTCTTTGAAATAAGATAAAACACGACCATTAGGAGACCATGTCGGCCCCTCCACGTGATAAGCGCTGGTAATCAAGCGTTCCCCTGATCCATCTGGACGAATCACACCGATATAGAATTTCCCCTGATACATACGGGTAAAAGCAATTAAATCTCCACGCGGTGACCAGACTGGGTTTGCATAGCGCCCTTTGCCGTAAGTAAGACGGTTCATGCCAGAGCCATCAACTTTCATAATATATAGCTGTTGCCCGCCGCTTCTATCTGACTCAAAAACAATTTGCGAGCTATCTGGTGAATAGCATGGCGCGGTTTCAATAGAAGGGCCGCTGGTCATCCGCTTAGCATGGCGGTTCCGCAGATCCATAACATAGATATCTGTATTTCCGTTTTTGGCCAGACTAAACACCAGCTTATTCCCATCGGGAGAAAAACGCGGCGCAAAAGTCATGCCGCGGAAATTTCCCAACACTTCATGGCGCCCGGAATTAATATCATAAAGATAAACTTTAGGGATTCCTCCTTGATAAGACATATAGGTAATACGCTGTGTTTCAGGTGAAAAACGCGGTGTAAGAACAAGATAGCTGCCATCAGTCAAATATTTATGATTAGCACCATCCTGATCCATAATAGCCAGACGCTTCACACGCTTTTTCATTGAACCGCTCTCGGAAACATACACTATGCGCGTATCAAAATACCCATCTTCACCGCTCAGGCGCTTATAAATTTCGTCAGACATAATATGCGCAATACGTCGCCAGTTTTGCGGCGTTGTTGTATAAGCCATGCCAATCAGTTGACGCTGCGACAGCACGTCCCATAAACGAAACTCAACGCGAGTATTACCCTGCTCGTCCGTCATAACCGTTCCGGTAAGAAGCGTCTCGGTTCCGGTCATACGCCATTCAGGAAAACCTACTCCTTTTTGATAAATAGAAGCTGGAGTTTGAACAAAAGCTTTTTCGTTAATAGGCTTAAATAAGCCGGAGCTCTTTAAATTGCGTTTTACAATTTTAGGAATCTCACGTGCCAGAACATCGTGTTGCGGGCTTGTAGGATAAAAAGCTGAAATCGCAATTGGACGAGGTTTAAATGTCCCTTTGGTAATGCGGGCCTCAAACTCCTGAGATTGAGCGCTGCCAGTAAAACTTACTGCTAGAAATACAACAAAAAAGAGATACGCAATAAAGCCACGATTGAACATTGTCTTTTATCCTATGGTTTTAAATATCCAAGCAAGAATGAACAGACTATAGCATCTGGCTTGGGTCAAATACATAAATAAAACTCTTCCAAGTTTCATATTTTTTCGGCGGTAAGTTAAGCGTCGAACATTGTGGGTTGAGCAGCGCCCACTTTGCAGCATCAGCCGCAGACCTGAAATGCGAGTCAGCCGCATAGCGAATTTTATCCATTATGATAACTTCACGTACTTTTCGATCAGAATTAACTATGACGCGGAGCTTAACTTCAAGATTTTCAGCAAGGCGTCCGCCAGCATTCACATTCCAGCATTTCTGTACGCCTTGATTAAGTGCCACAAGGTCGTTAGTCGTCATTTGGCGGGAAGCATTGCCAATACGTGTTGTTCTGCCAGCATTCTTCTTATCAGAGTTAATTCGTTCCTGCGCATTTTCCCAATCGCTTGGCGTTAAGTCTTTTAACAGGCTGGTAATATTACGCTCTGGCTTAGTAGGAGTTTTCGGTTTTAACGGTTTGCTCTCTACTCGCTTCGGCTTAGGAGTCTTGGGTTTTGGTTTGCTGCGAGGTTTTGGTGGAACCTTTATAAGTGTCGGATCAGAAACTATTGTTTCCGTTTTTTCCGCAGGCTTATCAACATTGTCTTTTATTTCCGGCTGTTCTGGTTCTGCAAGATTCGGGACGCTATTCTTATTATTATAAACGGGCTTAGCAGGTGGTGGCGGAACGTCGTCCCCTGCTTTTTCCTGAGGGTTATCGGGTTTATCGCTTTCAATCACCTCAGAAAAATTGAATAGCTCAATATCCATGACCATCTCATCAGGCGCAAGATATGGATTATTATTAGCTATTTGCGGCAGTCCTAAAATAGCCAGAGCAAAAACGGCAATATGAAGAATTGCAGAAACAACGGTTGGCCAACCTACCTCTGGCAGGGCCATAAACTCCTTATAGGTGTTGTTAAGTGCAATACTTCTCATAATTTGTATTACTATTTCTGCTTTGTAATCAGCGCAACTTTGTTAAATCCAGCGCCGTTCAATTCTCCAAGAAGCCCCATAACTTTGCCGTAATCAAGCGCTTGATCTGCGCGCACATAAATGCGTGGTTGCTCTCCAGAACTATTACTTTCAAGCGTCGCTTTTAAAATTGTCACCAGAGCGCCGCGCTTGACTTGAGTCTCAGCCAGATAGACATTGCCATCTTTATCCATTGTCAATTCGACGGGCTTGTTATCTTCAGTGGTAATGCTCTTGGCTTTGCTATCAGGAAGATCAATTGGCACACCAGCGGTCATAAGTGGGGCAGATACCATAAACACGACCAATAATACCAGCATCACATCATTCATTGGAATAACGTTCATCTCTGCCATAGGACGAAAACGTCCGCCAGTTCTTCGTCCCCCAGCTCTATCTCTCATGCCTCCAGATGCACCAGCCATATCAGATACTCCTTAACCTATTTCTTGTTCCCGTTTTGAATGCCCGTACCCACATCATGTGAATCAAGATGTCTTGATAAGATGGCCGAGAATTCATCAGTGAAAGCTTCCAGCCTGTCGGCATAACGGTTTAATCCGCTTGATAACACGTTAAAAGCAATGGATGCTGGAATAGCTGCAACAAGCCCGATCGCCGTAGCAAAAAGAGCTTCAGCAATCCCCGGAGCAACAACGGCTAGCGCTGTATTATTGGTATTTGCGATAGCGGTAAAACTGTTCATAATTCCCCAAACTGTACCAAACAAACCAATAAAAGGAGCAGTAGAAGCAACGCTCGCCAGAAAAGTCATGCCACGTTCTAACAAATTCATCTCACGGCCAATAGACACGCTCATTGAACGTTCAACACGCTGCTTTAAGCTGGCTTGCAGCGTTTTGCTTGAAGGAACCCCGCCGACGATTCCTGCTTTCCATTCATCCATTCCGGCTGAAAAAGTACGAAGCATCGGATCTTCTTTGCTCTTTTTCACGCGGGCATAGATTTTATCCAGCGCCTCACCCGACCAAAATGAATCTTCAAACCTGTTTGCTCTGTGGTTAAGGCGGGCCAGTATATTGCGTTTATGAACAATAATAGTCCAGCTCCAAAACGAACATCCAAGAAGCAAAAGCATAACCATCTTAACAACGATGCCAGCATTCATAAAAAGGCCGATTGCACTGAAATCTTGTACGGCAGTAGCTGCGCCCAGACTTTCTGTCACTACATCAATGCTCATTCTTTTTTCTTCCTCTTCACAAAATTAAAATACTAATAAGCTTTTTGTTTAACGGATCGACCAAAGCCAACCCTTTTATTTTAGCTCGGGTTTTATCCAGCCCTACTCTATAATTTCCCGGTATTTTAGGAAAGCGTCTTTAATGGTCACTGGCATGCGTACAGGCTTAAAGTTCTGTTCTTCAATACAAACTAATAGAATATTTATTTCTGCAATAGATTCTTTTCCACGGATGATATGCTGTTGCATGACAAAGCTGGAATTTTTGATTTCTGTTACGCTTGTTTCCACGGTTAATAAATCATCCAGCCGCGCAGTTTTTACAAAACGAATATCCATGTTGCGCGCAACAAATATTAGGCCAAGCTCATCGCGCAGTTTTTGATTTTCATATCCCAAGCTTCGTAACAGCTCCGTCCGGCCGCGCTCGGCAAAATGTAAATAGCGTGCGTGATAGACAATAGCTTCCGCGTCAGTGTCTTCATAATAGACGCGATAATCAACTCTGTGTTTTGTCATTTTTTATTGCTCAATAAATCTAGTTGTTCTGAAGTATCTTTAGGAACAGATATTCCAAGATATTGAAAACCTTTAGCTGAGATCATCCGCCCGCGCGGAGTTCGCTGTACGAGACCTTGTTGCATCAAATAAGGTTCAATAACATCCTCAATCATATCGCGTTGCTCTGATAAAGCGGCGGCTAGCGTCTCTACGCCCACAGGGCCTCCTCCGTAATCCTCGGCAATGCAACGCATATAGCGTCGATCCATCGTATCAAGCCCAGACCCATCAACATCAAGGCGTGAAAGAGCTCGATCAACCAAGGACGCGTCAGTTTGCTCTAGTCCTGAAGCATCAAAAAAGTCACGTACACGCCGTGTTAAACGCCCTGCAATACGAGGTGTTCCACGAGATCTTCGCGCAATCTCCAAAGCGCCACTTTGTGTAATAGGCATTTGAAGCAACCGCGCCGAACGCTCAACAATCAAGGCCAATTCCTCAGATGCATAAAATTCAAGACGCATAGGAATGCCAAAACGATCACGCAAAGGATTGGTCAGTAGACCGCTACGCGTTGTTGCGCCAACCAGTGTAAAAGGCGGCAAGTCTATTTGCACAGAACGAGCCGCTGGCCCCTCCCCTATAATAAGGTCAAGTTTATGATCTTCCATGGCGGGGTAAAGGATTTCCTCTACCGCAGGATTGAGGCGATGAATCTCATCAATAAACAAAACATCATTGGGCTGTAAGTTTGTTAAGATCGCAGCCAAATCCCCTGACTTAGCTATAACCGGGCCAGATGTCGCACGAAAACCTACACCAAGTTCCTTTGCCACAATCTGAGCCAAAGTAGTTTTTCCAAGCCCCGGCGGGCCAAAAAACAACACATGATCCATAGCACTACCGCGCGCTTTGGCAGCTTTTATAAAGATACTTAAATTGTCTCGCAAAGGCTTTTGCCCGATAAATTCATCCAATGTTTCAGGGCGCAAAGCACCTTCGATCGGTCGTTCACCTGTTTGGGTTTGTTTGTCTAATTCAGGGTTGTTGGCTGTATTCGCACTCATGAACTAAGTTCCTT
>Ga0070728_10002139_pt1 | contig 25628 bp, 26 predicted proteins | sample tdDd471_FD_66723 | JGI IMG/M metagenome (GOLD analysis project Ga0070728, IMG submission 66723) | Marine sediment microbial communities from the Atlantic coast under amendment with organic carbon and nitrate - tdDd47.1 | ecosystem: Environmental > Aquatic > Marine > Coastal > Sediment | place...
GATGTACCAGATGGCATTCGACACCGAGACCTTCCCGACAATGGTGCCCTGGCTGATGCTCAACCGGCGGGGCCTGAGCATCCTGGTGCACCCGGAAACCGGCGATGGCGTGGCCGACCACGACATTCACCCGCTCTGGCTGGGGGAGCGCCTGTCGCTGGACATCAATTTCCTGCGCGGCTTCGCCTGAAGGCCCGGACGCGCCTGACGGTTCGGAAACCGTTTCAGTACATGCGCCCGCCATTCGGAATCGGACGTTCGGGGCCGATCAGGATGACGTTGCCGTCGGCGTCGGGAAACCCGAGCGTCAGACATTCGCTCATGAACTTGCCGATCTGCTTCGGCGGGAAATTGACGACCCCCGCGACCTGCCGACCCATCAATTCCTCTCGCGCGTAATTGGTGATCTGGGCCGAGGTCTTGCGCGTCCCGATCTCTTCACCAAAGTCGATCCAGAGTTTCCAGGCCGGACGTCGCGCCTCGGGAAATTCCTGCACGTCGATGATGGTTCCGACACGAATGTCGACACGTTGGAATTCGTCATAGCTCAGGTCGGTCATGCTCTCGGCTTCCCTGTCTTGTGTGGCGTCCGTCAGGCCTGGCCGGCGTGGGCGCGGGCGGTGCGGGCATGGATCTCCCGCAGCACGGCCAGCTCGGCCGGCTCGGGCACCGGGGTTTCCGTGACACTGTCGGCAAAGCGGATATCCCAGCCGGTCGCGGCAATGATCTGATCGCGCGTCACGCCCGGGTGGATCGTGGTGACGGTCAGTTCCTTCGTCTCCGGATCCGGTGCCATCTGGCAGAGATCACTGATCAGGCGCGTCGGCCCGAGAGTCTTCGCCCCGGCCTCCGCGCGGCTGCTGCCACCACTTCCGTGACCCAGCGAGGTGATGAAGTCCAGCTTCTCCACGAAGGCGCGCGGTGACTGGCGCAGCAGGATGAAGGTCTCCCGCGCGCTGGTCGCGATCTCCGGCGCGCCGCCCGCCCCCGGCAGGCGCGTCTTCGGTTTCAGATAGGTGCCACCGATGACCGTGGTGTTGATGTTGCCGAAGCGGTCCACCTGCGCCGCCCCCAGGAAACCGACATCTATCCGCCCGCCCTGCAGCCAGTATCGAAACATCTCCGGCACCGAGACATTGGTCAGTGCGGTCTCCGCCAGTTCCCCGTCGCCGATGGAAAGCGGCAGCACGTCGGGTCGGGTCTCCAGCGTGCCGGACTCGTAGATCAGCACCACGTCCGGCGCATGGGTCTGGCGCGCCAGATTGGCCGCCGCGCTGGGCTGTCCGATGCCGACGAAGCAGACCTGACCATTCTGCAGCGCGCGTGACGCGGCAACCGTCATCATCTCGTCGGCGGTGTAGTCCCCGTCACTCATTGCACGCCCTCCCCCGCCTTGCGCTGCATGACATGGCTGTTCATCCAGGCGCGGAACGTCTCCCGGTCGCGCGCAATGGGGTCCCAGGCCTTGTAGAAGCTGTTGTCACGCGGGTAGTAGCCGTGGGCGTAGCTGGGAAAGGCGCCGTTCGGTACGGCGGCTATGGCGCTGATGGTCCAGGACGGCAGGATCACCGCGTTGGGACCGCCACCCAGATCGTCAACGATCTCCTCCACCGTCACGATGGAGCGGCTGGCGGCCAGCACCGCCTCCTTCTGCACACCGATGATGCCTTCCAGCAGCACGTTGCCGCGCCGGTCCGCCTTCTGTGCATGGATCACGGCCACATCCGGTCGCATGGCGGGGATGGCGGCCAGCTTCTCCCCCGTGAACGGGCATTCGACTGACCGGATGCGGTCGTTCACCTTCGGCAGGTCATTGCCGATATAGCCCCGGAACACCGCACAGGGCAGTCCGGCAGCCCCGGCCTCGTAGGCATTGGCCATGGCCCCGTGGCTGTGTTCCTCGATCTCCAGGGGCTGCGGCCAGTCGTGTTCGATCGCGTCACGCATCCGGTGCAGCGATCCGACACCCGGATTGCCACCCCAGGAGAACACCAGTTTCCGCGCGCAGCCCATGCCGATCATCTGGTCGAAGATGATGTCCGGCGTCATGCGGATCAGCGTCAGGTCCCGGCGGCCCTGTCGGATGATCTCATGGCCGGCGGCATAGGGGATCAGGTGCGTGAAGCCCTCCAGCGACAGGCTGTCGCCGTCACTGACATTCTCCGCCACTGCCTCCTCCAGACTGGTGATCACTGCGCGCGGCATGGATGCTCCCCTGTCTCAGAAACCGATATGGCTGCCACCGTCGATGCTCAGGTGCTGACCGGTGATGTAGCTCGCACCGGAAGACAGCAGGAAGCAGACCGGAACGGAAACTTCCTCCGGCTTGGAGAAACGCTCCAGCGGGATCTGCCCCAGATAGCGGTCACGGAACTTCTCGCCCCGGATGGTCTCCGTCATCGGCGTCTCGACCAGGCCGAAGCAGACAGAATTGACGTTGATGTCGTGGCGGCCCCATTCCCGCGCCGCGCTCATGCTGAGGCCCAGCACACCGGATTTCGCCGCACCATAGTTGATCTGGCCGATGGTGCCGCGACGACCGGCGATGGAGGATACATTGACGATCCGCCCCGGTGCCGTGTCGCCGTCCTTGCGGCGTTCGATGATGTGACGGCCCACAGCCTGCAGGCACAGGAAGACGCCGGTCAGATTGACGTCGATGACCTGCTGCCAGGTCTGGAACGGCATCTTGTCGATCATCGCCGCGCGGACGATGCCGGCATTGTTCACCAGCCCGTGCAGCGCCCCGGCATCGCGCACGATGTCGTTCACCATCTTCTCGACCGTGCCCGGATCGTCGACGGACCCGACGTGCTGCAGCGTGTCGTCCCGCCCGACCAGTTCCGCAGTCTCGGCCAGCCCGTCGCCGTTCACGTCATTGATTGCCACCCGCGCGCCCAGCGACGCCGCCTGACAGGCCACGGCCCGCCCGATTCCCTGACCCGCACCGGTCACCAGCACGGTCAGCCCTTCCAGGCTCATTGGATTGGTCATTGTCATCCTCCCCCAAAATTCAGTTCCTCACCGCCTTCATTCAGGCAATGCGGCGGCGGAGGGTCAATCAGTTATTGATGGTGTCCGGCAGATCGGGAAGGTCGAAGACCTGTCCGGGATAGATCAGGTCCGGGTCGCGGATGCGGTCGCGATTGGCTTCATAGATCGTGGTGAAGCTGATGCCGCGCCCGTATGTGCGCCGTGCGATGCGCCAGAGCGAATTGCCGGGCTGCACGATCACCTGGTCCGTCGTGACCTCCACCGACGAGGGGGCAACGCGCGCAAAGGGCAGTTCGATCCGGGCCAGCACCACGCCTGAACTGTCCACATGATCGACGCGCAGCACATGCAGGCCGGGCGCGATCTCCGTCTCCGGCATGATACGCCACTGCCCCTGCGCATCGGCGCGGGCGCGACCGGCATAGGCACCATCGACATAGGCACGCAGTTCGGCATCCGGCACGCCCTCGCCGGACATTTCCAGGTTGCCCTTGTCATCGTAGTCGACCTTGCCGAGGTTCAGCCCCTCGGGCATCGCGATGCGACCCGCGCGATCCGGTTCCTGCAGGATACGGGTGCCGGTGCGATTCTTCGGCGTCAGCAGGGCAATCGCCTTGTTGTCGCCTGACAGGTCGGCGCAGTCCGGCACGACGAGAACGACGCTGTCCAGCGACTCCGCCTTGCCCGCCGTGGTCTCGGCGGTCAGTGTCAGTTCGACGCCACCGGGGCTGAACGGTTCCGACACCACATGCGCCCAGGAACCGTCGTTCCCCGCGCGCAGCGTGGCGATGATCTTCCCGTTTGCGGCTATGCGCACGATGGCACCTGAAGGTGCCCTTCCGGCCATCACCGCCGTGCAGTCGACATCGCTGATCCGCACCACGTCGAAGCTTGGCGGCGCAACGGCAGGCTTCGAAATGACCGGAACATCCTTCGTGCTGGTCTCCGGCTCCCGCTTCGGAGCCACAGTCTGCGAAGGCTGCGAAGGCTGCGAAGGCTTCGTCGGCTCATTCGCGACGGCAGCAACGGCCTGGCCCTTCGCCTCGTCCAGCTTCTGTTCGACCTTGCGCTCCAGCTTCTCGCGGGTCGCATCCCCATCAGGAACAACCGGGCCGGACACGGTGCTCTCGCTTCCAGCCGCCCTGTCCGCATCCCTGTCCGCATCCTTGACCACATCGGGGTCGGGGCGCGTCGTGCCAGTGGTCGGGTTACGGTCAATTCCGGTATCCTGCTCCGACGTCGAAGAAGGCGCTTCGGTCAGCGCGGGCTGCGCGTTTCCGGCATCAGATGCGGCAGCCGGTGCCTTTGCCGCCGCTTCCGTCTTCGACTCGCCGGGTTTCGGAACGGCAGGGCTCTCGGCCGGTGCAGTGACGCTCTCGGGCGCCCTCGGTGTCTCCGCCGCAGACTGGCCCGGCTCGGCGGTCGCCACCGGCTTGGTCGCCTCTTCAGGCGTATCGTTGCCACCAAGGATGAGGAACCCTGCCGCAGCAAGTGCGGCAATGGCGATAAACAGGAGCAGGATACGGTTCAACGCGACAACGCCCGGGCAATTGTGTCAATTCGGTGATACGTAGTCCGAACCACCGGAAACCGCAACGATTCCCTGCTTTTGTGGTCAGTCGGTAACGTCGCGCGTTCAGTCCGGCAGACGGGCGGTCATCGACGCGCCCACAAAGCCGTGAACCTTGTCACCGGCCCTGACAGTCACTTCCCGGACCCCCGGCGGTATCTCGATGTCGTGGTAGCGCGTGAAAGGCTGCTCGTTCTCATGCGGATGCAGCAGGACGCGCGTTCCCAATACCGTACCGTCCGGTGCCAGCACCTGCCATTGGTCGGCATAGTGATCCCAGCCGGTATCAGCATGACGGACGGTGACACGGAATCGGTATATGTTCGGCCCCGACTTCTTCATGTGCAGCACGGTCACGCCGACGACATCGGCACCGCCTGCCTGGACGGATACAGGCAAGGCAAGCGCCAGTGACAGCATCCCAACCGACAACAGGCTTCTGAACATGGCAAGACTCTCCACTCTGTGCGTCTATTGCGGCTCATCCAACCGGGCACGACCGGCGTTCCTCGACGCGGCTGAACGGCTCGGCGCCATCCTCGCCGACAACAGCGTCGGCCTGATCTATGGCGGCGGACGCCTGGGCCTGATGGGTCGGGTGGCAGATGGCGCGCTTGGCCGTCAGGGCCACGTCACCGGAATCATCCCCGAACATCTGCACCGTGTCGAGGTCCGGCACGAAGGGGTCACGGAATTGTTGGTCGTGAAGACCATGCACGAGCGCAAGGCGGAGATGTTCCGCCGGTCCGATGCCTTCTGTGTCCTGCCCGGCGGCATCGGTACGCTGGATGAGGTCATCGAGATCCTGACCTGGCGACAGCTGGGCCTGCATGACGACCCCATCGTGATCGTCAATCAGGAGGGCTACTTCGATCCGTTCCGCGCGATGCTGGAACATGTGGTGGCGGAAAACTTCGCCGGGCAGGACACGATCGGTTTCCTCACATGGGTCGACACGGTCGACGACGTGCTGCCCGCGATTGCCGCCCTGCCGGAACCGCAATTGCCACAGCATCCCGAGAAGGTTTGAACTGCCCCATGGCCTTAGCCTTTTGACCCGCTTTGGCCCGATGCTATAAGGCGCGGGAAATCAAGGTGTTCGTGGTGGCGCGCAGCCAGCAAGCAAGGGGTTGGGGATGAGCAAGATCAAGGTAGCGAATCCGGTCGTCGAGCTCGACGGGGACGAGATGACCCGGATCATCTGGGATTTCATCAAGCAGAAGCTGATTCTGCCCTATCTGGATATCGACCTGCACTACTACGACCTGAGCGTCGAGGAGCGGGACCGCACCGACGACCAGGTCACCATCGATTCGGCCAATGCCATCGCCAGGTACGGCGTCGGCGTGAAGTGCGCGACCATCACCCCCGACGAGGACCGCGTCGAGGAATTCAAGCTGAAGCAGATGTGGCGCAGCCCTAACGGCACTATCCGCAACATCCTGGGCGGCACCATCTTCCGGGAGCCGATCATCTGCCAGAACGTGCCGCGGCTGGTGCCCGGCTGGACCGACCCCATCGTCATCGGCCGTCACGCCTTCGGCGACCAGTACCGCGCCACCGATTTCCTGGTTCCCGGCAAGGGCAAGATGACCCTGAAATGGGTTGGCGAGGACGGCCAGGTGATCGAGCGGGAGATCTATGATTTCCCGAGCAGCGGCGTCGCCATGGCCATGTACAACCTGGATGATTCCATCCGCGACTTCGCCCGTTCCAGCATGAACTTCGGTCTCGACCGCGGCTGGCCCGTCTACATGTCCACCAAGAACACGATCCTGAAAGCCTATGACGGGCGCTTCAAGGACCTGTTCGAGGAAGTCTACCAGAACGAGTTCAAGGCGGCGTTCGACAAGAAGGGCATCACCTACGAACACCGCCTGATCGACGACATGGTTGCCTGCGCCATGAAGTGGTCCGGCAAGTACGTCTGGGCCTGCAAGAACTACGACGGTGACGTGCAGTCCGACACCGTGGCACAGGGCTTCGGCTCGCTGGGTCTGATGACCTCCGTGCTGATGACGCCGGACGGAAAGACGGTCGAGGCAGAGGCCGCCCACGGCACCGTCACCCGCCATTACCGCATGCACCAGCAGGGCAAGGAGACCTCGACCAACCCGATCGCGTCGATCTTCGCCTGGACCCGTGGCCTGTCCTACCGCGCCAAGATGGACGAGAACGCGGCCCTCGGCCAGTTCGCGGAGACGCTCGAGAAGGTCTGCATCTCCACCGTCGAGGCGGGTCAGATGACCAAGGACCTGGCCATCCTGATCGGCCCGGACCAGACCTGGATGACCACCAACCAGTTCCTGGACGCGCTGGACCAGAACCTGCAGCAGGCACTGGGCTGACCCAGGCCGAAAGACGGGAACCGTTTCCTCCCCGTTGCAGAAAACGTCACGAGAAAAGCCCTGGATGTCGTTCCGGGGCTTTTTTCGTATGGGGCTGCAGGGCTATCGTCGGCAGGCATGCATGCGAAGGGGATTCCGGCGTGATCATCGACTGTCCGGTCTGCGGGCCACGGCATCTGGCCGAGTTCAGCTATGGCGGCGAAGCCAGCCGTACCCCTGTGGATATGGACAATACGGACCGGGAAGACTGGTCGGCCTACGTCTTCGCACGTCAGAATCCCCGTGGTCCGCATGAGGAACACTGGCAGCATTCGGGCGGCTGCCGGTCCTGGCTGCAGGTGCGCCGCGACGTGACCACGCACCGGATCGAGGCTGTGCGCCTGATCGGACCCTTTGCAGCCGAGACAGGATCATGAGCGGGATGCGCCTGCCGGACGGCGGCAACAGCATCGACCGTGGGCAGCCGCTGCGCTTCAGCTTCGACGGTCGGCCCATGTCGGGCTTTGTCGGCGACAGCATCGCCTCTGCGCTGCTGGCCAACGGGGTTTCCGTTGTCGGGCGCAGTTTCAAGCTGCATCGCCCGCGCGGGATCTTCGCCGCCGGCACGGAAGAACCGAACGCCCTGATGACCCTGCGCGAAGGCGGGCGGCGGGAGCCGAACGTGAAGGCGACAGAGGCGGAACTGTTCGACGGGCTGGTCGTGCAGAGCCAGAACCGCTGGCCCAGCCTGGGGCTCGATCTGATGGCCGCCACAGGCCTTGCCGCGCCCTTCTTCTCCGCCGGTTTCTATTACAAGACCTTCATCGGCCCGTCGCAGAAGACCTGGATGCTGTACGAGCATTTCATCCGTCGCGCCGCCGGACTGGGTGCAGCATCGCTGGAACCCGATCCGGACAGCTATGAACATGCCTGGGCCTTCACGGACGTGCTGGTGGTCGGCAGCGGTCCCGCAGGACTGTCCAGCGCCCTGACCCTGGCCCGCAGCGGCGTCCGTGTCCTGCTGCTGGAGCAGGAGCCGGTGATCGGCGGTCATCTGCTGCAGGAATCGGGCACCATCGACGGCAAGCCCGCCGCCCGATGGGCCGCCGACGCACGGGCCGAACTGGAAAGCCTGGGCGCGACGGTGATGCCCCGCACCACGGCCTGGGGCTATTACGACGGCAATGTCATCGCGGCGCTGGAGCGGGTCAGCGATCACCTGCCCGAACCCCTGCCCCATCAGCCACGTCAGCGCCACTGGAGCATCCGCGCCCGCAAGGTCGTGCTGGCCACCGGCGCGTTCGAGCGTCCCATCGCCTTCGCGGGCAACGACCTGCCCGGCGTCATGCTCGCTGGAGCCGCCGAGCGCTATCTTGCCCGCCACGCCGTGGTTCCCGGACAGAAGGTGGCACTGTTCGCCAGCAACGATCTGGCCTATGGCGCAGCCTTCGCCCTGCATGATGCGGGCATCGAGATTGCAGCACTGGTCGACCCCCGCGAAACGCCGGGCGACACGGTGCTGCAGGGTCTCAGGGCACGCGGGCTCGAGGTCCGCACCGGTCAGGCCATTGTGGCGGCTAAGGGTCGACAGCGGGTGCGCAGCATTCATGTCGCCCCCTTCGACATCGCGCGCGGCGCACTGGCAGGCGGTGAGGATCTGGCGGCGGATACGGTTCTGGTGTCCGGTGGCTTCAACCCTGTGATCCATCTGGCGTCACAGGCCGGTGGTCCGGCGCAGTTCGACCGCGCCCTGCAATCCTTCGTCGCAGGCGAGCCGCGGGAGGACTGGCAGGCAACGGGTGCAGTGACCGGACAGCTGACCCTCGCCGGGGCGCTGGGCGATGGCGCCCGGACAGGGGCAGATATCGCGACCGGACTTGGCCATCGGACCATCGCCAGCGCCGTGCCCACGGTTGCCGATGATCGTGGCCCCGGTGACATGCCCGCGATCTTCGAGATCCGCGACAAACAGAGGAAGCACGGCAAGGCCTTCGTCGACTTCCAGCATGATGTGACCGTTGACGATATCCGCCTCGCCAACCGCGAAGGGTTCCGCTCCGTCGAGCATCTGAAGCGCTACACCACGCTGGGCATGGGCACCGACCAGGGCAAGTCGTCCAACATCATTGGCCTGGCGCTGATGGCGGATGCACGCGGAATCTCCATCCCCGACGCAGGGACCACCCGCTATCGCCCCCCCTTCACGCCCGTCAGCATCGGTGCGCTTGCCGGGCCGGAGGTCGGGGCGGAACTGCGCCCGAAGCGGTTGACACCGATGCACGACTGGCACGTCGCCCATGGGGCGGAGATGATGGAGGCGGGTCTGTGGTATCGCCCGCGCTTCTACCCCGACGGCAATGAACCGCTGGAGGCAGGTTACGTGCGCGAGACGGCCATGGTGCGCGGCGGCGTCGGCATGGTTGATGTCTCGACGCTGGGGAAGATCGACGTACAGGGACCGGATGCGACGGTCTTTCTGGAGCGTGTCTATGCCAATGGCTTTGCCAAGCTACCTGTAGGCCGCGCCCGTTACGGTCTCATGCTGCGCGAGGACGGTTTCCTGTTCGACGACGGCACCACCTGGCGCCTCTCGGAGACGCGCTATCTGATGACGACCACGACGGCCAATGGCGGGCCGGTGATGCAACATCTGGAGTTCCTGCTGGCCGCGCACTGGCCCGACCTGCGGGTCAAGCTGACGTCCGTCACCGAGCAATGGGCGGGAATGGCCATCGCCGGGCCGAAATCCCGCGACGTGCTGCGCCGCGCCATCACCGACATTGATTTCGACGATGCCGCCTTCCCCTTCATGGGCGTGCGTTCCGGCACACTGAACGGTGTCGAGGTGCTGCTGGCGCGACTGAGTTTCTCCGGCGAGATGGCCTATGAGGTCTACTGCGGCAGCCACGCCGGAGCCGCCGTCTGGGAATCCCTGATGCGAGCCGGACAGCCGGAGGGGATCATCCCCTATGGCATGGAAGCGCTGGGTGCCCTGCGGATCGAGAAGGGACATGTCGCCGGGCGGGAACTGGACGGGCGCACCACCGCCGCCGATGTCGGGCTGGGACGCATGGTCTCGAAGCGCAAGAACTTCATCGGCAGCACGCTGGCCGTGCGGGAATACCTGCATGGCGAGGATCGGGAGCAACTGGTTGGCCTGTCATCGGTCAGCGGAACGAAGATCTCCCCCAGCAGTCACCTCATCGAAACCGATGAAGCCGGGACCGGTGAAACAGGTCCAAGCCTGGGCCACGTCACGGCGATGACCTACAGCCCCGAACTCGGCACCTACGTCGGTCTGGCCCTGCTGCAGGGCGGCATGAAACATCTGGGCAAGCGGCTGACGGCGACGGACCCGGTGCGCGGCAAGTCGGTGGAGGTCGAAGTCACGGATCCCTGTTTCATCGACCCGGAAGGGAGCCGGATGCATGGCTGAGAGCATGATCGCATGGCCCTTGGACGGTCATCTGCCTGCCGGTCGTCATGGCGCGGGCAGCGGTGAAGCCCCCCTCACCCTGACGGAACTGCGCCCCGGCAGCATCGTCGAGGTCGGCTGCTGGCCCGATACCCTGAACCGGATGCGGATCGTCCTGCCCCAGCTTGGCCGCAACGCCACGTGCATGGACCTGGCGCCGGGCCGCTGGTGGCTGGTCTCGCCGGAGACGGGGCTGGCGCGGGAACTGGAGCGCGGCATCGACACCGGACTTGGTGCCGTGGTCGACCTGTCGGATGCGCGCGCGGTGCTGCAGGTCTCCGGCCCGGCCACCGTCGAACTGATGAGCCGAATGCTGCCCCTCGACTTCGGCGCGGAACGGCTCTCACCCGGCCACACGGCGGAGACCGTTGCCGGACATGTCAATGTCACCCTGCACCGGACGGCCCCGGACTGCGTCGAGATGTACGTGTTTCGCGGCTTCGCGCGGTCGTTCGTTCACAGTGTCCGACAGGCGGCGGCAGCCTTCGGCTATCAGGTCGGATAGATCTCCATCGTATTCCCCCGCAATGAACAGGTCCGCCCGAGACAGCGACGGATCGTGCCGGTAGACTGCGCCCGATCTAAAACCGGGAGGAAACCAGATGAAACTCTACAATTCGGTCGGACCGAACCCGCGCATGGTCCGCATCTTCATGCACGAGCTTGGCACCGAAATGCCGATGGAAGACGTGGATATCCGCGGTGGCGTCAATCGCCAGCCGGAGTTCATGAAGAAGAACGTGGCCGGCCAGTGCCCGGTGCTGGAACTGGATGACGGCACCTGCATCAGCGAGATCACGGCGATCTGCGAGTATCTGGCGGACAAGGCAGGCGGATCCAGCCTGATCGGCATGACGCCGGAGGAGCGCGCGGAAACCCGCATGTGGACCCGTCGTGTGGACCTGAACGTCTGCGAGAATCTCGGCAACGGCTTCCGCTATGCGGAGGGTCTGAAGATGTTCGAAAGCCGTTTCCGATGCCTGCCGGAAGCTGCTGACGGCCTTAAGGCGCTGGCACAGGACAAGCTGACCTGGATCGATGGCCAGCTTGAGGGCAAGCAGTTCCTCTGCGGTGACCGGATCAGCATGGCGGACATCCTGATGTTTGCCTTCGTCGAGTTCGCTGCCATGGTCGGGCAGAAGCTCAATCCCGACAACAAGAACGTCATGGCCTGGTTCGAGCGGATGAAGGCACGGCCCTCTGCCGCAGCCTGACAAGAACGCACCATTACATCAGGAAGATTCCTTGTCTTCCTGATCTGAAAACACGTTCTCCGGCAGTTCCGGAATGTGTTTCAGGCGATCAAGAACGGCGGCGGTCAGCGCATCAGGCGCGCCGTCGCCGCTCACGCCATCCAGATAGGCACGCACGTCCTTCTCGAGAATTCCGATCGTGTTGCCCGGATCATGGGTTTCGGCAGACCATTCGATCTCTTCGAGATTGTCACCGAACCAGGTGCCACCCGAACTGCTGCGCATGACCGACAGCAACCGTGCCGGTGCCAGTCCCAGATCCTCGGCCTGGGCCAGCACTGTGCGGACTGTGGTGACGGAGGTCGCGGCAACGAAGTTGTTCAGCACCTTGGCCGCCATCCCCGCGCCATAGGGGCCAAGGTGATGCACAGCCTCTCCCATCGCCCGAAACATCGGCATGCGAGGGACAATGTCACGCTCCAACCCGCCAAGCATGAAGGTCAGCGTGCCCAACCGTGCCCTGAACGGTGCGCCGGACATGGGCGCATCGATGAGCGCGATCCCGGGGTGCACCACATCCCGCAAAGACGTGACGAAGCGCGGTGAAAGGGTCGAGGAGACGATGAAGGTCCGGACGCTGTGCCCCTGCCCCGGTGGTTGATGCAGCCCCAACCTGTCAATGACATCGCGGGTCTGCCGACTGTCGCGCACGACCGAGATGACGGTCTCCGACCGGTTCCCGAGGTCGCTGATCGCGGTCGTCATGTGGCTGGCGAAATCGCCGAACTCGGTGCGCGGGCGGACATCGTGACCAATGGCTTCAAAGCCTGCGCGCAACAGCGCCTCGGTCATCGGCTGTCCCATGGCACCACAGCCAACCACACCGATCACGCGATCACCCTCCCACCGGGGTGGCGGACAGCAGCAGGGCGGGATCCAGGCGCTGATCGAACCAGTTGACGCGCCAGTCGAGATGCGGACCCGTCGAGCGCCCCGTGGAGCCGACTGCGCCGATCACCTGTGCGGCAAAGACCTTGTCGCCCACCGCGACGTCGATGCGATCCAGATGCGAGAAGACGCTGACGATGCCGTGCCCGTGGTCCAGCATGATGGTGCCGCCGGTATAGTAGAGGTCCTCCTCCGCCATCCGCACGATGCCGTCCCGCGCGGCAATGACCGATGTCCCGCGTGGTGCCGCTATGTCGATGCCAAAATGCGGTCGCCGGGGCTTGCCGTTCAGGATGCGCTGACTGCCATAGACGCCGGTGACCGTGCCGACTGCGGGCCAGAGCCACTTCTCGTCGAACCAGGTCTGCGGGCTGTCCGTGCTCCGTATCCGCGCGATCTCCGCGTTCTCCCGCCGGATGCGTTTCAGTACATCCTCCGGCGGAGTCACCATCTTCGGCGGCAGGCCGTTGATCCGCTGGGTTTCGTAGCTGCGCTGGCGGACCTCCAGCATGGTCTCGTTGGCCTGCCCATCCTCACCCACCGTGCGCAACATGGCTTTCGGCGGGTGATCCCGGCCAAAACCGATGACGAAGACCCCGGTGGCGGAAACCCGCACCGCCCGGTCACCGAGGAAGACCTTCGTTCCCGGCAGGGTGCGCCCGACAACCATGCCGCCCTGCACCAGTTCGCCATTGAGGATCTGTGCCCGCGCGGGAAGGATCGCGACAACGGCGAACAGCAGTACAAGCAACCACCGCATCAGAAGAGGTCTCCCTGTTTCGGCTTCACGTCCGACGCCACACCTCTTGACCGCCGCGCGGGCCGCTGGCCGCTTCCGCCACTGCCGCTGTTCCCCGCGATGACAGGCAGCCGCCCGTCACCGAATTCGATCTCCAGCGCGTCTCCGTTGGACGCAGCGCCCGCCGAGACCATGGCCGCCCCATCCTTGCGGACCACCGCAAACCCCCGCGCAAGGGTCGCGCGATAGGAAAAGCTCTCCAGCAGACGCGCGGCGTTGGCCAGCCTGCGCTGGCGGTCCTGCAGTCCCCGCGACATGTCTCGGACCATTGCCCGTTCGGCGCGCTCCAGTCGTTGCCGACCGTCCCGGATCGGCTGCTGCAGGATGCCGGGCCGCAGACCACCCGCCGCACCGGCCAGCCGCTGACGCCCCTGACCGGCATTGATGCGCAGGGCACGCCCCAGAGCGTCAGCCAGGTCATCCAGGCGCTGCTGGTGCTGTTGCAGCATCCTTCGCGGGTCCACCAGACCGCGCGCCAGCCCCTGCAGGCTGTTCCGCCGCTCCCCCTGCACACGCTTCAGCGCCGTGAAACCGCGACGCATCAGGTCCCCGATCTGCAGCGCCAGGTCGGAACGCACCGGAACCGCCCGCTCCGCCGCCGCCGTCGGTGTCGGCGCGCGGTGGTCGGAGGCATGGTCGATCAGGGTCGTGTCGGTTTCATGCCCGACGGCGGAAATCAGCGGGATCTCGCTGTCTGCGGCTGCGCGGACCACCACCTCCTCGTTGAAGGCCCAGAGATCCTCGATCGAGCCGCCGCCACGCGCGACGATCAGCAGGTCAGGCCGCGCCGCCCCCTGCATTGCATTGAATCCCCTGATCGCAGCCGCGACCTCTTCGGCGGCGCCTTCCCCCTGCACCCGGACCGGCCAGATGGTGACGGGGCGCGGGAAGCGGTCGGACAGGCGATGCAGGATATCGCGAATGACGGCGCCCGTGGGGCTGGTGACGATACCGATGTGGCGCGGCAGGAACGGCAGCGCCCGCTTGCGCTCCGGCGCGAACAGCCCCTCCGCCATCAGCAGGCGGCGGCGCTGCTCCAGCAGGGCCATCAGCGCGCCCTCCCCCGCCGGTTCCATCCGGTCGACCACGATCTGGTACTTGGAGCGTGCGGGATAGCTGGTCACGCGGCCCGTGCAGACGACTTCCAGCCCATCCTCCGGCCGGAAACCGAGGCGTGCCGCCGTGCCCTTCCAGACGATACCGTCGATCAGGGCCTTCTCGTCCTTCAGGCCGAAATACATGTGGCCAGAGGCCGCCTGCTTGAAGCCGGACAATTCCCCGCGCACGGAGACCCGCCCGAATCGATCCTCCAGCGTGCGCTTCAGTTCCCCCGACAGGGCGCTGACCGTATAGGCGGGAACGTTTGAACCGGCGGCGCTTTCTTCGGTCAACAGGTGCTCCCGCTACTTGATGATCAGTTCCGGCCCCATGAAGTAGGTCGGCAGGAAGGTGGAGATCACCGGGATATAGGTGATCATGATCAGGAAGATCACCAGAATGCCCAGCCATGGCAAGGCCGCCCGTACCACATCCATCATCGGCATGCCTGCCACGCCTGATGTCACAAACAGATTCAGGCCAACCGGTGGCGTGATCATGCCGATTTCCATGTTGACCACCATGATGATGCCCAGATGGATCGGATCGATGCCCAGGTTGATGGCGATGGGGAAGACCAGAGGTGCCACGATGACGATCAGGCCCGACGGCTCCATGAACTGCCCGCCGATCAGCAGGATCAGGTTGACGATCACCAGGAACAGCACCGGGCCGAACCCGGCATCCAGCATGGCCCCGGCAATCGACTGCGGGATCTGCTCCTCCGTCAGCACATGCTTCAGGATCAGCGCGTTGGCGATGATGAACATCAGCATCACCGACAGCTTGCCCGCATCCAGCAGCGTCCGGCGCGTATCCTCGTGCCAGAGCACGGCCACCGTATCCCGGATCCGCCGGCTGAGCCGAAGGTCCCGACCGGGGTGCGCAAACGGCCCCATGTCGCGATAGACGAAGTTGGCGATGATGAAGGCATAGACGGCGGCAACGGCAGCGGCCTCCGTCGGGGTGAAGATACCGCCATAGATGCCGCCCAGGATGACGACGATCAGGAACAGGCCCCAGCCCGCGTCGCGCGCGGAAGCCAGGATCTCTCCGAACCCGGCCCAGGGCTGGGCGGGCAGGTTCTTCACCCGCGCCGCGACATAGATGCCGATCATCAGCATCAGACCGGCCAGCAGGCCCGGAATGACGCCAGCCAGGAACATGCGCCCGACCGAGACATCGACGGAGGCGGCATAGACCACCATGACGATGGAGGGCGGGATCAGGATGCCAAGCGTGCCCGCGTTGCAGATGACACCGGCGGCGAATTCCCGGGTGTACCCGACCTCCCGCATCCCGGCGATGATGATGGTGCCGATGGCGACCACGGTGGCGGGTGATGAGCCACTGAGTGCCGCGAACAGCATGCAGGCAAAGACGCCCGCTATGGCCAGCCCGCCGCGCAGATGCCCGACACAGGCCACCGCGAAGCGGATGATGCGCCGTGCCACGCCGCCCGTGGACATGAAGGAGGAGGCCAGGATGAAGAACGGGATCGCCAGCAGCGTGTAGTGCCCGTCAAAGGCGGAAAACAGCGTCTGCGCGATGGAGGCGAGCGAGGCATCCGAATAGACCAGCAGGAACAGCACACTCGACAGGCCAAGCGAAATGGCGATGGGCACGCCAATCAGCATCAGCGCGATGACGACGACGAACAGCAACAATGCGGACATGGCGGTCAGCCCCCGGTTCTGGATGCGCTGGTTTCTTCCAGCGTCTTTGCGGCGGCTTTCACATCGTCCTCCGCCTCATGACTGACGATGATCAGGTCCTGCTGCCCGGTGTAGACACGCCAGCCCGCCTGCAGGAAACGCAGGACCATCAGCGCCATCGACAGCGGCAGGATGAAATAGGGAATGAACCGCGGCAGCTTCTCGTAGAGCTCCCCCTCGTTCCGCCAGTCGGCCAGGAACTGAAGGAATCCGGGCATGGGAATGTCGTTCACTTCCATGAAGGACGCCGTACCGGCAAACTTCCACCAGTAGTTCCAGCCACCGATCAGGATCAGCACGGAGAAGGCGAGACAGGCGACGACAGCCAGCAGCGTCAGGGTCCGGCGCAGCGGCGGCGCGAACAGGTTGACCACCGTATCGACCCCCAGATGGGCGGTGATCTTGACGCAATAGGATGCGCCCAGCAGCACCATCCAGGCGAACAGGTAAACCGTCGCCTCAAGCGCCCAGAGTATGTTGTCGTTGAAGACGTAACGCGCGACGACATTGGCAAAGGTAATGATCGTCATCAGGCCGAGGAACAGCGCGATCAGGTTTTCCTCGAGCTTGTCGAACCAGGTGGATGAGCGCGGTTGCATGAGACCGTCCTCCAGTACCCGTATGTCGATGGACTCAGGGTGCCCGGCACGATTGCCGTGCCGGGCACCCCGATCCAGGGATCGTCAGATCAGCTGCCCGCGCCCTGCGCGGCGGCGATCAGGTCTTCACCCACATCACCCTTGAACTGATCCCAGACAGGGCTCATCGCCTTGACCCAGGCCGCACGCTGTTCACCGGTCAGGGTCCGGACAGGGCTGCCGGCCTGCATGACCAGCTTCTTGTTCTCCTCGTTGATGGCGGTGGACTCCGCGTTGCGGGTCGCCGTCACCTCGGCCAGGATCGTGCCGAGCTGGTCACGCACATCGCCCGGCAGACCGTCCCACCACTCGGTGGAGGTCACGACCAGATAGTCGATGATGCCGTGGTTGGATTCGGTGACACCGTCCTGAACCTCGAAGAACTTCTGGCCGTAGATGTTGGACCAGGTGTTCTCCTGCCCGTCGATGACGCCGGTCTGCAGCGCGCCGTAGACTTCCTTGAACGACATCTTCTGCGGATTGGCGCCCAGAGCCTCGAACTGCGCCTGCAGCACGTCGGACGCCTGGATGCGGAACTTCAGTCCCTTGGCATCCGACGGGTTGACCAGCGGCTTGTTGGCCGACAGCTGCTTCATGCCATTGTGCCAGAAGGCCAGGCCCTGCAGACCACGGCGGCGCATCGAATTCTTCAGCGCCTGACCGGCGTCCGATGCCTGGAAGGCATCGACGGCGGCCACGTCCTTGAACATGAACGGCAGATCGAAGATGCGGAACTTCTTGGTGAACTTCTCGAACTTCGACAGCGAGGGGGCCGCCATCTGCACGTCACCGAGCAGCATCGACTCCAGTACCTTGTTGTCGTCAAAGAGCTGCGAGTTCGGGAAGACCTCCATGCAGGCCTTGCCATTCATTTCCTCGTTCACCCGCTTTTCCAGCAGCGAAGCGGCGATGCCCTTTGGATGCTTGTCGGTATTGGTGACGTGGCTGAACTTGATGACGATCTCGCCCGGCTGGCAGGCATCCGATGCCTGTGCCGCACCGGCGGAAAGGGCCAGCGCACCAAGCGCGCAGGCGGTTACGAACAGCTTCTTCATGTCTGATATTCCTCCATCTGTATGCCGCGTCCGCTTTTGGCAGCGGATCGCGGTAGAACCATCTCCCCATACGCGGCAATCTAGCGCCGTTCCGCATGCAGCACCAGCGGCAGAAGGTGTTGATTTCCCCCTCTGCATTGGTTACACCCTCGCCGCGACCGCGGTCCCTTCGTCTAGTGGTTAGGACGCGAGATTTTCATTCTCGAAACAGGGGTTCGATTCCCCTAGGGACTGCCAGTCACCTCCCCCGCAAATTCCAGTGCATCCACAAGGTGGATAATCTGCGCCAGTACGACCACACTCCGGAACCGAATGTCTGGAGGGAGGAAACCAACATGACCGAGAAACTGGGACTGGATGAAGCGCGCATCATCGTGGACACGATGCTGGCCGAGGGGAAGAAGCGGGGTCTCAACTTTGCAGGTGCGGTGACGGATGCCGGGGGCGACCTGATCCATCTGTCGCGCATGGACAACGCATCGGCGCTGAATGCGCGCATGAGCTTCCACAAGGCCTATACGGCAGTGAAGTGGAAGCGGAACACCCGCGTCATCCAGGACCATCTGTTCGCGATGAGCCTCGGCGACGACCGCCGGGAAATCAGCTGGTTCTGCGACCCGATGTACACGCCGGTCTGGGGCGGCATCCTGCTGAAGTCATCCGCAGGCGCCATTCTCGGTGCGCTCGGCCAGAGTGGCGGCACCAAGGAACAGGACGAGGAGATCGGCCAGATCGCGGCGAAGGTCTTCGCGGAGATGTGAATCCCGACAGATCGGACTCAGGCGCCCAGCCGCGCCCTGAGTTCCGTCTTCAGAACCTTACCGTAGTTGTTCTTCGGCAGGGCATCGACGAAGACATAGTCCTTCGGGCGCTTGAAGCGGGCGATGTTGTCGAGGCAGAGCCGGTCCAGGGTGGCCTCGTCTGCCGTTTCCGCGCCGTCGCGCACGACGAAGGCCACCACTTCCTCGCCCCAGTCGGCATGGGGGCGGCCCACGACCGAGACCTCGGCCACGCCGGGGTGGCGCAGCAGCACCTCCTCGATCTCGCGAGGATAGATGTTGGTGCCACCGGAGATGATCATGTCCTTGGACCGGTCCTTCAGGGTCAGGAACCCGTCCCCGTCGAAGGCCCCGACGTCGCCGGTATGCAGCCAGCCGTTGCGCAGGGTCTCGGCGCTGGCCTCCGGGTTCTGCCAGTAACCCTTCATGACCACGCGGCCCCGGGCGATGATCTCCCCCGTCTCCCCGACAGGCAGTTCATTGTCGTCTTCATCCACCACCCGCACCTCCACATCCGTGCGGGCGGTCCCGGCGGAGCCGAGCCGTTCCATGTAGCGGGGATGGTCGCGCATGGCGTGCAGCTCGCGGGACAGGCCGGTGATGGTCATCGGTGCCTCCCCCTGCCCGTAGATCTGCACGAACTTGTCGCCCAGCATATCCATGGCCTGCAGCAGGTCGGCGACATACATCGGGCCGCCGCCGTACCAGACGGTCTTCAGGTTCGTTGTGTCTGTGTCGCCGGTGCGCGAATCATTGATCAGGCGGTGGACCATCGTTGGCGCCAGGAACTGCCCTGTCCCCGGCCAGTCGCGGATCAGGCGCAGGTTCTCCGCCGGGTCGAAGCCGCCCGATTCAGGGATCACGTGCACACCGCCACGCACCGTATGCGGCAGACCGTAGAGGCCGGAGCCGTGGCTGAGCGGGGCGCTGTGGATGATGGCGTCACCGGGACTGACCGTGTCCACATCGACGAAGAAGTTCATCGTCTGCATCAGCAGGTTCAGATGCGTGATCATCGCGCCCTTGGGCCGTCCGGTGGTGCCGGAGGTATAGAACAGCCAGGCGAGCTCATCGTCGGTCACGCTGACCGGTCGGGCGATCCCGTCCCCGGAAAGCAGCCGCTCGTACTCCGTCGATCCGGCCATCAGGACCGTCGGTGACGGCTGCAGACCGGCCACCGCCTCCACCATCTCCTGATCCAGGTCAGCACTGGACAGGATCAGCCGTGCGCCTGAATTTTCAAGAATATAGGCGAGTTCCTTCGGATGCAGCTTTGCGTTGACCGGCACAGCCGCAAGCCCCGCCCACCAGATGCCGTAGAGGCATTCGTGATAGTGGGTGCTGTTCTTCTGCACGATGGCGACCGTATCGCCCCGCGCGAGCCCGAGCCGACCTGTCAGCCCTTCCGCAAGGCGTGCAGCACGGTCGGCAAGGCGGGCATAGTCATGCGTGACATGGGTGCCGAGGGCGACCGCTGGCAGGTCGCCATGCACCCTGGCTGTGCGCCAGAGGTGTTCTGCCTGATTCACCAATGTCCCTCCCCGAACATCCAGATCAGTATCCGTGCCTCGACCGGCGAACGGGGGGCCAGATCGGCGTCAGCCGTCCGTCCGCTTGTCGAAGTGCGCATAGTAGCGGCTGCCGACCTGATCCATGTCAACGGTGACGAAGACATCGACCGTACCGAACTGGTCATCGACCACCGCCCCGTCTCCGATCACGCCGCCGAGGCGCAGGTAGGCCTTGATCAGCGGCGGCATCGCCTTCCAGACACGCCGCGCATCGATCTCGTCCTTCGGCACCATCTCCATGTCCACATGGCGGTCCGGCAGGGCCTTAACCGCATGTTCCGGCTCGGCGGAATGGAAGTGGCGCAGGTAACTGAGCGATTCAGCATGCGCCTGCGGATCCCGGCCATGGAAACTGGCGCAGCCGAACAGCGTCGTCAGTTCATGTTCCGCCAGGTAGGCAGCGATGCCGCGCCAGAGCAGCTGGATCGTGGATTTGGAACGATGCGTGGCCGCCACGCAGGACCGGCCGAGTTCCAGCAACTGCTCGATCGGCTGCTCCATCAGGGGCGTCAGATCATATTCGTCGGCGGAATAGAACCCGCCATTGTCCTTGGCGACACTGCCGCGCAGCAGGCGATAGGCACCGACGATCTGCTCCCCGTCATCCATGCCGCGATCCACCACGATCAGGTGATCGCAGATGTCGTCATAGCGGTCCATGTCCAGCCGCAGCCGACGGGCAACCGGTGATGGGCGCGCCCCCATCTCGTCGTAGAACACTGTATAGCGCAGGGCCTGGGCCGCCCGGATCGCATCCCTGTCACGGGTGATATAGACCTCCAGGTTGCCAGCGGCGCAGACCGGCCCGTCGGAGGGCAGAACCCAGCGCAGGCGCGGCATGGTGCGGCGCGCGGTTGCGGCACCGGCACTGGCCATGGCGGTTACCGAAGGCACCGCTTCCTGAATGTCCGCATGCTGACCGCTTACGATCCCGGCCTTCTTCAGCCGCCGCCGCCGCATCAGCTTGTTGGCGGCAAGCTTCGGCAGCACGATGACATTGCGGATGACACCGGTCTTGCCGCCTGGCGGTTTGGGCTGCAGGCCACGTCGCTTGCGCCAGGGCAGTTTTCTCATGGCGCTCAATGCCGTCTCCCCGATTTCAGGTGATGCCGAACGCAAACCGTCTGGCATGGTCACATCCACACGCAGAACAGGCCCTATCGAATTCCGTCCCGAAGGTATAGTGCAGTCCGTAAGGGGTCAATTCACGGCGACCATCGCAATTGGAGGACAGGCAGCATGACCGACGCCTTCATACCCGCCCTGGTGACATTCTTCGTCATCATCGATCCGATCGGACTGGCGCCGATGTTCGCCAGCCTGACGGAGGGCACGGATGCTGCGCACCGGCGGCGCATGGCGCTGCGGTCCGTCGTGATTTCGGCCATGATCATTACCGGTTTCGCCTATGGCGGATCGTTCCTGCTGGGCGCGCTCGGCATCACGCTGGAGGCGTTTCGCGCCGCCGGTGGCCTGCTGCTGTTCCTGATCGCGCTGGACATGGTGTTCGAGAAACGCACCGAACGGCGGGAGAAGCGCAACGATCAGATCCGGGAACACCGTGACGATTCGCCAACCGACATCTCCGTCTTCCCGCTGGCGATCCCGCTGATGGCCGGTCCCGGTGCCATCGCAACGATCATGCTCTACATGAAGAGCGCGGGCGACGACGTGATGGCGCAACTGACGGTCCTCGGCGCGGCGGGGATCAACCTTCTGGTATGTCTGGTGATCTTCATTGCCGTCGGCCCTTTGATGCGGGTACTGGGCGAGACCGTTGCCCAGACCATCGGGCGTATCCTGGGCGTCATTCTGGCGGCGCTGGCCGTGCAGCTGATCTTCGACGCGATCGGCAACACCTTCGGTGCCTGAACCGGGCGCCGCTGAACCGATCTCAGCCGCCCCGTGCGACGAAGTAGGGATTCTCGAACTCCGGCTTGCCGTAGATCATTGGCTGTCCGACAGCGCCCGCCACATCGCCACCGGCAATGACCGTGACGGTGCCGCCTGCCCCGGCCAGCACCGCATGCCCGGCGGCAATATCCCATTCCATGGTCCGGCCGAGACGCGGGTACATGTCCGCCGCGCCTTCCGCGAGACGGCACAGTTTCAGCGATGATCCGGCGGAAACCAGTTCCGCAACCCTGAAATCGGCCAGGTAGTCATCCGTCGCGCTGTCGCGATGGGACCGGCTGGCAACCACGACCATTCCAGCCTCCGGCGCGGGCCGCACCGTGATCGGTTTCGCCACCGTGGCGCCATCACGCCGCCAGGCATCGCCTGCGCCCTTCGACCAGAACGTCTGGCCAAGTGCCGGCAGATGAACCACGCCGAGCGTCGGCTGGCCGCCCTCGATCAGGGCGATGTTCACCGTGAACTCGCCGTTGCGGTTGATGAATTCCTTCGTGCCGTCCAGCGGATCGACCAGAAAGAAGGTCCCACCGGAAATGTCGGGAATTGTCCCTGCCGCAACTGACTCCTCGGCCACCACCGGAATGTCGGCGGCCAGCACGGAGAGGCGTTTCAGGATGATCGCCTCCGCCTTCTCGTCGGCATCCGTCACGGGGGAGCGGTCATCCTTCACCCGCGTGGCGATTTCGCCTTCATAGATCTCCAGGATGGCCTTTCCGGCCTCGATGGACACATCGACCAGCATGTCGACAAGCGCCTGGCGGTCATGAATGGTCATGGTTTCAGCGCCCCCCTGCGACATCAACGAAGGTGCCGGTGACATAGGACGCGCTGTCCGACAGCAGCCACAACACGGCCTCCGCGACTTCCAGCGCGGTTCCGACACGCTGCATCGGCACGGCGGTCCTGAAGCGTTCCACACGCTCCGCATCGCCTGCCGCCGCGTGAATCTCGGTGTCGATCAGGCCGGGCCGGACCGCGTTGACCCTAATGCCCTCGCCCGCCAGTTCCTTGGCCAGTCCGATGGTGAAGGTGTCCATCGCGCCCTTGGACGCCGCGTAGTCGACGAATTCGTTCGGACTGCCCAGCCGTGCCGCCGCCGAAGAGACATTGACGATGGCGCCGCCCTGCCCTTCGTGCTCCGTCGACATGCGCCGCGCCGCCTCCCGCGCGCAGATGAACGATCCGGTGACGTTGACGGCCAGGATCCGGTTGATCCGCTCCGCATTCATGGTGGCGACCTTGCCGGACTGGTCGATGATCCCGGCATTGTTGACCAGCGCGGTGACGGGGCCCAGTTCCTGGTCCACCAGGCGGAACATGGCCTTCACGTCTGCCTCCTCCGCCACATCGGCATGGGCCATGATGGCTTCGCCGCCCGCATCGCGGATGGAATCGACGACCGCCTGCGCGGCCTTCTTGTTTCGGGCATAGTTGACGCACACCTTGTAGCCGCGCGCGGCACCAAGCTTCGCGACTTCGGCGCCGATGCCGCGACTGCCGCCGGTAACCACCAGTACGTGGTCCATCTGTTCCCTCCAGAATGCGAGATCAGGGGCGGAGGTAACCACTCGCCACCGTCACCGGTCAAGCAGCGTTCCGGGCTGGTGGCCGACCGACCGATTGAGGCAGACTGCATCCATGACCGAACCCGACCAGACAATGCCCAGCCCCATCCTGCTGCCGAACCCCGATGACGCTGCCCTGACCCGGCGGATGAGCGGCATCGACCAGGATGGCAGGCCCGTGGAAGCCGCCGTGACGGTGGAGCGCGCGCTGACGCTGTTCCTGAACGGGCAGGAGATCGTCACCATGATGACGATCAGCGACTATCCGGACTGCCTCGCGGTCGGCTATCTGACCAACCAGAACATGCTGCGGGCCGATGACACACTGACCGGCGTGACGGTCGATGAGGAAAAGGGCCATATCTTCGTCACCACCGCCCGGCGCACGGACTACGAATGGAAACTGAAGCGCCGCACCCTGACGTCCGGCTGCGCCCAGGGCACTGCCTTCGGTGACGTGATGGAGCGGTTCGACGAGGTGGTGCTGGACGCTTCAGCGCGCCTGCGCACGTCCTGGCTCTATGCCCTGTCACGCCAGATCAACCAGACACCATCGCTCTATCTCACCGCCGGTGCGATCCACGGCTGCGTGCTCTGCGCACAGGACAGGCCCCTGATCTACATGGAGGACGTGGGCCGCCACAATGCAGTGGACAAGATCGCAGGCTACATGCGCCTGAACGGCATCTCGCCAGCGGGCAAGTGCTTCTACACCACCGGACGCCTGACATCTGAGATGGTGATCAAGACGGTGCAGATGGAACTGCCGATCCTGATTTCGCGCTCCGGTTTCACCGCGTCCGGCGTCGAACTGGCACGGCAGGCCGGACTGACCCTGATCGGACGCGCCAAGGGCAAGCGTTTCATCTGTCTTTCCGGGGCCGAACGGCTGATCTTCGACCATGACCCGGACGCGGTCGCAGAGGAGGCACCGGGCCACCGGCGCAAGGGTGCCCGTGATGACTGAAACACCCTCCGTTGTCGGGCTTGTGCTGGCGGGCGGGCTGGCGCGGCGCATGGGCGGCGGCGCGAAGGCGCTGAAACATCTGGCCGGACGCCCCCTGCTGGCCCATGTGCTGGCGCGCATCGCCCCGCAGTGCCAGGCCATGGTGCTGAATGCCAATGAGGACCCGGAATCCTACGAGGCGTTCGGATATCCGGTCCTGCCGGACGTGGTGACGGGCTTTGCCGGACCGCTGGCAGGTGTCCTGACCGGGCTGGAATGGCTGGACCGGACACATGAAGCCGACTGGCTGCTGACCGTGCCCACCGACGCGCCGTTCCTGCCGCTGGACCTGGTACAGCGGCTGCATTCAGCCGCTGGCGATGATACGGAAGCCGTGGTCGCGCGATCAGATGGCCGCACCCAACCTGTGGTGGCGCTCTGGCACCGGTCCCTGCTGCAACCGCTGAGGGTTGCGCTGATCGAACAGGACATCCGCAAGATCGACCGCTTCACTGCGGCGCACAAGACGTTACATGTAGACTGGCCAACGGCGGCGGGTGATCCCTTCGTCAATATCAACACACCGGACGAACTGGCAGCGGCGGAGACCGCCCTTTCGCTCTGCGACGAAAGCCCCGACCCATGAACAGCGATCCTGAACGGGCCATTCGCCCGCGCCGCAGCTTCATCTTCTCCCCCGGCCTGCGCCCGGACATGTATCCGAAGGCCCTGGCCAGCGGCACGGACATCGTCTGCGTCGAACTGGAAGACGGCATCGCGCCAAAGGACAAGTCCGCCGCCCGTGACCTGGGGCTTGGCCTGTTCGCGGAACCGCAGAAGGACGATGGCGTGGAGCGGATTGTCCGCATCAACTGCCTGCGCACCGCCTTTGGCATTGCCGATGTCCAGGCCGTGCTGGACAGCGATACCCCGCCCCCGGCGCTGATGCTGCCCAAGGTCATGACACCGGATGAGATTGTCTGGCTGGATGACCTGCTGACGGAACGCGGACACGATACCCGTCTGCACATCATCATCGAG
>Ga0070728_10002141_pt1 | contig 25624 bp, 22 predicted proteins | sample tdDd471_FD_66723 | JGI IMG/M metagenome (GOLD analysis project Ga0070728, IMG submission 66723) | Marine sediment microbial communities from the Atlantic coast under amendment with organic carbon and nitrate - tdDd47.1 | ecosystem: Environmental > Aquatic > Marine > Coastal > Sediment | place...
CTCCAGGTCCCGCTCGCCGAGGTGATGCCGGTCAGGGTCAGGGTCTGACCGCTGCCAAGGTCGATCGTGCCGCTCGCCGCAGTCCCGTTCAGCGACGTCAGGTCGCTGCCGGTGACCTCGATGGTGTCGCCGATCGCGAAATCCCCGATCGTGTCGCCGTTGTGGTTGGCGGCGCTGCCGGTGAAGGTGTCGTTGCCGTCGCCGCCGAACAGCGCGTCGACATTCGCTCCGCCGCGCAGCACATCGTCGCCGGCCCCGCCATACAGCAGGTCGTCGCCGGAACGCCCGCTCAGGATGTCGTTCTCGGTGTCGCCATAGAGGGTATCCTGGCCGTCGCCGCCGGTCATGGTGTCGGTGCCGGACCCGCCGTAGGCGAGATCCTCGCCCTTGCCGCCCCACACCCAGTCGTTGCCGTCGTCGCCGAACAGCAGGTCGTCGCCGGAGCTGCCGATGACCGTGTCGTTGCCGGCCCCGCCGTAGATCGTGTCGTTGCCGTCGGCGCCGGATCCGGCGTCGTTGCCATCCCCGCCATAGATCAGGTCGTTGCCGGTCGCGCCGTAGCCGTAGTCGTTGCCGTCGCCGCCGGAGATCGTGTCGTTGCCGCCGCCGCCGTACAGGGTGTCGTTGCCGAGGTCGCCGAACAGCGAGTCGTCGCCATCCAGCGCCGAGATCGTGTCGTTGCCGCCGAGGCCGGAGATGTCGTCGTTGCCCACCGTGCCGGTGAGGGCGTCGCCGGCGGTGGTGCCGGTTGTGCTCGCCAGCAGCCCCTGATAGGCCGCCTGCGCCGCAGGAGCGAACACCGCACCGGCCGGATTGCCGTCGCGGCCGCGCAGGACCCAGGCGCCGCCCAGCGCCGCCGACCCGACGGGCGCCACCGAAGCGAACACCTCGGCGCCGAGGGCTGCCTCGAGATACTCGACGAAGCCGCGCCCCGCGGCACCGGCCGCGACCGAGCAGCCGTACAGCACGACGCGCGCATCCGGAGAAAGAGTGGCCGCGATATCGGTCAGGACGTCCGGCCGCATCGCGAGCCCGCGCAGGTCGATCTGCTCGCCTGACAGCAGCAGGCTACCGGGCTGACCGTGGCTGAGAACGTGCAGCGCCTGCACGTTCGAGCGGCCAGCCAGATGCCCGGCAACCTGCTCGAGGCCTCGTCCGCCCGCGACGAGACGCAGAACCTCGACGTCGGCGTCGAGCCCCTGCAGCAGGGTCGACGCATCCTCGACCGCCGGATCGACGATTAGAATCTCGACATTGAGCCGGGCCGTATCGTCCACTCGCTGGCTCGAGGCCGGTTCCCAAACCCTCATCTCAGTCTCCAAGCTTTTGCCGTGTCGGCACCGTCGAAGTCCGCGATTCGCATCGGTCGTCCCCGGTCGGCAGGCGACGGCGGTCCTGCCAAGTCAGGTGGTTCAACGCTGAGCAATCAGTGGATCCGCCCGAGGCCGGCCGAACCAAGAAAATCCAATTCGACCTATATTCGAGACAAGTTGTAGGTCAAATTGTAAAAGTCCCGTTGAGGTCGCCTTTGGGTTTCCCGGAGAGATGCCGTTGTTATCGTTCGTGGATATCAGCGAACGGTAAACCAAGCTCTAACGGCATTGGTTAAGAGACCGTTAACCGCCGGAATCGTCAGGCCGGGCCGGTCCGGGAATGGGCAATGCCGCCCGGCAGGCTGGCCACCGCATCGCCGGCACCCAGGACGATCGCGGTCAGGCCGGCATCACGCGCCGCCGATCGGAATCGCCCGGCCGCCTCTGCCGGATTGTCGAACCGGCGCTCCGGCGAATCGAGAACCACCGTCGCGAAGCCGGCCGCGTCGGCCGCGGCCACGTCGGTCGCCGGATCCCGGACGCGCACCGCCAGCCCGACGACGCGCGTCCGGAGCAGTTCGGTGGCCTTCGGCAGCAGCGACCGCGCCGCGCCGGCGCCGGGATCGACCACCAGTACCAGCCGCTGCCGGACTGTCGGCGGCAGACCGTCCAGCGCGGCGCGAATGTTCGCCAGGTAGAGCGGATTCACCAGGCTCGACAGCCGCGCCGGCACATAGACCGGCTCGTCCGAGCCGGCCAGCACGGCCGCCATGCTCGAGCCGAGCTTTTCCAGCACCACGCAGTCGGTCTCGGCCCCGACCGCCGCATCGACCTCGGCGAAACCCTCCTCGCGCACGGTCTCGCGCCCGCCGGCCTCGATACGGCGGCAGACCGCGATCTCCTGGCCGATTACCACCCCGCCGTTGCCGGCCAGGATCTCGCGACGAACCAGGGTCACCCCCTTCTCGAGCTGCCGGGCGAGCCCACGTTGTTTGGCGACGTAGGACCGGTGCGCGATGTGGACGAAACGGATCAGGTCGTCGACCGTGTCGATCACCGCGCCGTCCAGCACCTCGTCCAGTTCGTATCCGAAGCCCTCGGCCAGATACCGGCCGCCCGACCCGACCTCACCCAGCGCCTTCAGGGTCGCCTCGGCGATCTGACGGCTCCGGGCCTCGGCCTCGGCGCGGGTCGCTCCGTCGAACAGGATGGCGATGCCGTCGGGTTCCATCCGGACCAGCAGATCGCCCTGGCGGATCATCCGGCGGGCGACCTCCTCGGCGACCAGCAGCGCCTTGGCCGGCGACAGCCCGGCGGCGGCCGCCCCCTCGACCATCGCGCCGACGTCGATCAGTTGCACGTGTCCTGCGGTCAGGCGCCCCGCCTGCTCACGCTGCCGGGCGACCGCCTCGCGGAGCCGGTCGCCGATGCTGCCGCCGGACGGCGCCGAGCCGGTCGCGCCCCGCCGCCGTTCGGCCTCGGTGGCACTGGCGACCCGCTCCCGGGACCTGTTGCCGCGCAGCATGACGACCGCCGCCACGATCGCGACCACCACCAGCAACGCCAACGCGCCGAGCCAGATCATGACACTGCCCCCGTTCCAGCCGACGTGCCGGTCGAGCCGTCCCCATCGCCGTGATCATACTATCGGGCAACGCGGCTGACAGGTCTGTGGAGTCGGCCGGCGCTTCGGGGATGGCGGGCCCCTCAGTCGCCGCCGAGGATGAAGGACCGCAGGATCCGCTCGGTCTCGGCCGGTCGATCGCGGTGCGTGCCGTGGCCGGCACCGGTCACCACCTCGTAGCGCAGCACGTCCGGCGGCAGATGCGCCGCGATCTCCTCGGCGTCGGCGAGCGGGGTGACCGGGTCCCGGTCGCCGGCCAGCACCAGGGTCGGGCACCGGACGCGCGCCAGATCGTCGCGAAAATCCATGCGCCAGCGCTCGCCGTGCGCCTTGAAGAAGCGCGCTTCGGTCGCGGCCCGCCGGACCACCCGCGAGCGGGCCTCCGGATCCTGCGGCGTGGTGTTGTAGTAGGGCCGGCAATACCGGTCCCAGCCGTCGACCACGGTCGGGTCGCCGTCGATCGCCCCGCCCCAGAACCGCTCCGCCGCCTTCCGGGACTCCGGGCCGCCCATCGCCTCGAAGGCGTCGTACTTGCGCTCGAACACCGAGCGGCAGGCAGTCGAGGCCAGGATCAGCCTGGACGGCAAATCGGGATGCCGGGTCGCGGCCGACTGGGCGACGAACCCGCCGAACGAGAGGCCGTAGATGATCGGCCGCTCGATCTCCAGCACCTCGCAGAACGCCGCGATGTCGTCGCCCCACTGCGCCAGCGTCTCGGCACCCGGCGGCCCGTCGTCGCTGCGGCCGTTGGCCCGGTGGTCCAGGTAGACCACCTGCGCGATGTCGGCGAACCGTCCGAACCACGGCCGCAGCGTGCTGTGGTCGGCGCCCGGCCCGCCATGCAGGACGATCAGGGTGGGCCTGCGGCGCATCGCCGGCCCTGCCGGCTCGAGCCCTGCGCCCTCCACATCGAAAAACAGCCGGACACCGTTGACCAGAACCCGCATGCGGGGCCCCCACGCTTTTCTCGGTTGCGACGGCGGTACTATGCTCCGGCGGTTCGACCGACGACCAGGGCCGATTGGACGGAGCGGGAATGGCGACAGCGAAGGTGCTCGTTACCGGCGGCGGAGGCCTGCTCGGCACGCATGTGGTCGCGGCGCTGACGCCCGATCATGCGGTCGAGGTCCTGGACCTGAGGCGGCCGGCCGCCGACGTGCTGTTCCGGCCGGCCGACCTGCGCGACCTGGATGCGGTCCGAGCCGCAGTGCGCGGACACGATCGGGTCGTTCACCTGGCCGGCATCGACGACGGCACCCCGGTGCCCGACCAGCGGTACATGGAGGTCAACGTCCAGGGTACCTGGAACCTGCTGCGGGCCTGCCAGGAAGCCGGCGTCGGCAAGGTCGTGATCGCGTCGTCCTCGGCCGCCTACGGGTTCAACCCGAACAACCCGCCCGCCTATCTGCCGATCGACGAGGCGCACCCTCTGCGTCCGACCCGGACCTACGACCTGACCAAGGCGCTGATCGAGCAGACCGCCGAAAGCTTCGCCCGGCGTGGCGGCATCGGCTCGATCGTCTGCCTGCGGCCGACCCTGATCGTCCGGCCGGAGAAAGTGCCGGAGATCCTGGCCGAACTGGCGACCCTGACGCCCGCGGAGGGACACCCGGGATTTGCCGTCGACGCTCCGCCCTACGGCGAGCTTCCGGCGCACCGTTGCTACGTCACCTCGCGCGATGCCGCTGCCGCGTTCCGGGCCGCCGTCCTGGCCGCCACGCCGGCCTTCGCCCGCTACGTGATCGCCGCCCGCGACACCCTCGGCGGGGTCGCTGCCCTGCCCTGGGTCGAGCGGCTGTACGGCGGCCGGCCGGAAGTCCGGGATCCGGACTGGTTCGCAGCCGACGCGGCGGCCAGCCCGCTCGACAGCCGCGCCGCCGAGCGCGACCTCGGCTGGGTCGCCCGCGACGACTGGCCCGGCGTGGTCCGCTCCGTGTCCGAAGATCGGAGGTCCCTGCGATGAGCGACCAGCAATCCGGACCGCGCCCGGACGCCGAAGCGTTCGAGCGCGACATGCGCGCCCGGTTCGTCACGCGCGAGAACCTGGCGAAGCTGTTCGGACTGGCGGCCCCGCACCTGGATCCGCACAACCCGACCCTGCTCTATATCCTGACCCAGTCGGACCGGATCGGCCATCTGACCGTCGAACCGCTGATCCTGAAGACGCTGTACGGCGACCGCTACCGGCGGATCGTCATCGTCACCGGCCGAATGGACCGCCCCGGCACCAATCCGTGGCTGCGCGACTGCTTCGGCGACCGGTTCGTGTTCGTCGAGACCGACGACCCGGTGATCCTGGCGATGGGCTACGTGGACGGGGGGATGGCCGACCTGCAACGCGTCCACCTGCTGCTGCAGTCGCCGCGAATGCTGATGTCGCAGTGCTGGCGACGGGTCGCCGCCGGCATGCCGATGGCCCGGCTGACGCTGCCCGACCGGCTCGCCGAGCGCTCCGACGAGACGCTGCGGAACCTCGGCATGGATCCGGAGGCGCCGTTCGCGGTCTTCCACATGCGGACCATGCAATACCTGCCGGGGCATTCGCACCACGGCTACCGCACGGTCTCGGTCGAGCACTACGCCGCGTCGGTCCGGGCCGTCCTCGATGCCGGCTACCAGGTGGTGCGGATCGGCGAGCCCGGGCTGCGTCTGCCCGAGGGAGACTGGAACGGCTACCTCAGCCTGCCCGACGCCCTGCCCGACGACCGCTCGGCGGACCTGTTCGTGATGGCACGCTGCGCGTTCGGCGTGCTGCAGAACTCCGGGCCGATGGTGGTGATCGCCGGCTATGGCCGCCGGACCCTGCGCACCAACCTGCCGATCGAGCACATGACGCTGGCCTACAACGACGACCTGATGCTGTTCAAACCGTACCGGGAGATCGCCACCGGTCGGCTGCTCCCCTATCGGGAGATCCTGGACCGGCGACTGGCCTCGGTCCTGCGCGACGCCGAGTTCGCGGAGCACGGGGTCGAACTGGTCGAGAACACGCCCGACACCTTGGCGGCCGCGACTCGCGAGATGCTGGGCTCGATCGCCGGCACCTGGCAGCCCGACCGGGCGCGCAACGACCGGTTCTTCGCACTCGGCGCCGCCTACGAGGCGGCGATCCGCGACGACCCGTGGTTCCGCAAGGAGCACATGGATTTCTATGCCTACGCCCACCCGCTGGGATCGGTCACCAACGCGTCGTTCGACGCGGCTCCCGGCTTCCTCGACTGACCTGTTGATGCAAATCCAACGCTTGGCCCTGGAGCAAAGCCACCGCTCCGAGGAAAGGCGCTCCTTCGCCAAGCTGCCCCGGTACCTCCGATGCGCCGGGAGCGGACGTCTCCAGAGGGTGGGGAGCGTACGTTCCCGGCGTTCTCCACTTGATCTCACCCGAGCAGGACGGGCCAGCCGGCCAAGGCCTCCACCGCAGACGGACTGGCGCTTGGGTGCGTCTGTTTTCAACTATGCTTCCAAGGGCAAAGGCCGGTTTTCGATCGGCGGCGCACTGGGGCGATGGAGTTCGAGCAGCGGGCATGCCGTGTGCCGCGGCGAGAAGGCGTCCTACGACGCGCCGAGCGCCTGCGGGCTTGGCGCGACAAGGTCGCTCCGGGTCAGCGTGCCCGCCGGTAATGCATGGCGACCGCGCCGTTGCGCAGCGGCTTCGCCGAGACCAGCTCGAGCCGTCGCGTGCTGGGCAACCCGCTCTGGTACAGGGTCGGGCCGTGGCCGGCGATCCTGGGGTGGACGAGGAGCCAGTACTCATCGATCAGATCGAGCCGGTCCAGTTCGGTCGCAAGCTTGCCGCTACCGAGGAGCACGCCCGCCGGGGTCGCGTCCTTGAGCCTCTGCACGCCGGTGCGCAGGTCGCCGGCGATGTGGTGGCTGTTGGTCCACGAGAATGCCTTTCGCGTCGACGACACTACGTACTTCGGCTTGGCCTCCAGCTTGACCGCCCACTCGCGTATCGCCGGTGACGCCTCCTCGTCGCCGCGGGCAACCGCCGGCCAGTACGTCTCCATCATCTCGTAGGTGATGCGGCCCCACAGTATCGCCCCGCCCTCGTCCATGAGCCGGGTGAAGAAGGCGTGCGTCTCGTCGTCGGCAATTCCCTCCCGGTGGTCGACGCAGCCGTCCAGGGTGACGTTGATGCTGAAGGTCAAGAGTCCCATGCGGCGAGCCTAGGCCATGCAATGGAGAACACCCAGGTTGATTGCTCGCGGTTGATGTTCGACTCCGGCAATGGGTCGAGCCCGGCCGACTGGGCCAATTGGCTCGATTGGGTGGGGAGCGGACACATGCTCCTCCTGCGCGAATGGTTCGGGCGCGCCAGAAGCGGACGCCTGTCACATTTGCATCGAACGTCTGGATCGATGACCGCTCGTCGTCTGGCGCTTTATTGCCGGCTCCGCTCGGCTGTTGCCCCGACTACCGCAAAAGGGGCTGAATAGCCCGATGGGCGGGAGTGGTCGGCCCTGTGCGAGGAGACGACCATGTCCAGCGATGTTGATGTTCCTGAGAGTGCGTTACCGCGGCAGCCCTGGAACAAGGGACGGCTGGTCGGCCAGAAGCGCCCGCTCAAACCCAAGGACGTCTGGGCGATCCGGGTACGGCTCGAGATCAGTGGCAGCAAGCGGGATCTGGCCCTGTTCAACCTGGCTATCGACAGCAAGCTGCGCGCCTGCGACCTGGTGACGTTGCGGGTTGAGGACGTTCAGTCCGGAGGCCGAATCCGCGAACGCACGACCGTCGTCCAAAGGAAGACCGGTCGCCCGGTCCAGTTCGAAATGACCGAAGCGACACGGGCCGCGGTCGAAGACTGGATAACAGCAGCCGGGCGGTTCCCTGGCGACTACCTGTTCGTCAGCCGGCTCCGGGAGAGCCCGCACCTGTCGACGCGACAATACTCCCGGATCGTGCACAGCTGGATCGAGAGCGCCGGTCTCGACAGCTCGGCCTATGGCACGCACACCATGCGGCGGACCAAGGCGGCGCAGATCTACCGGAAGACCGGGAATCTGCGAGCAGTGCAGTTGCTCCTCGGTCATACGAAGCTGGAGAGCACGGTGCGCTACCTCGGCATCGAGGTGGATGATGCGCTGACGATCTCCGAGCAGGTCGAACTCTGATTCTCTCTCGCCGCCCGGCACCGCGTCGTCGGGCGGCGGGAACCACCATGACCCGACCCGATCCAGGCGTTCTCGGGTGGAGAGCAGTCACATGCTCCCCCTGTACGATTGGTGCGGGCGCGTCAGGAGCAGGCGCTTGTCACATGCGCATCGAGCCGTCTGGATCGAAGACTGCTTGCCGTCTGGCGCCTCGTGGCCTACTCGTCTATCGACGCCGCAAGGTCGGTGGGGCCCCCTAGACGGCTGTGACGCGCATCATGTGTCGACGCCGTTCGCAACGAGCCCTGTCGGTTGTCCGGACTGGCCGGAGAGCCGCGTGTTCGCCGCGAACACCTTCACTTCGACCTCCATGCCGTTCCGTGCCGAGGCCGGACCGACGAATGTGCCCCAGAGAGGCAGGGCCTGACGAGGATCCCACGCGACCGCGACCCGGATGAGATTGCGGTTGCCTACGATCCTGTTGGTCGGATCGAAGTCGATCCAGCCCGCGCCCGGCAGATACACCTGCAGCCATGCGTGCGTTGCGCCCCCACCGACGGTCGCCTCGGGGTCGACCTCCGGTATGGCGATGTACCCACTGACGAACCGGGCGGCCAGCCCGAGCGACCGCACCGCCTCCATCATCAGTAGCGCAAAGTCGCGGCAGCTGCCACGGCCGCGCTCGAGGGTCTCGCTCGGCGTTTGGACACCCTTCTGGGTCCGCCTCTCGTAGACGAACTGATCGCTGATCCCGTGGGTTATCGCGTGCAGCAGGTCAATCGTGCCGATCGACCCGCCGGGCGCCACAAACTGCGCCGCCCAGAGATCGACATCGGCTCCCGGATATCGGCGGGTCAGGGCGCAGACCAGGTCGGGACCTTCATCGGTCGGGTAGCGGAATGGATAGCTCAATGCAATGTCGTCGAGCACATAGTCGGGCAATGTCGTTTCGAAATGTTCGAGGGTCACGGTGCTGTCGAACGTCAGCTCCGAGGTCGTTCCTTCGAACGTCGCGATCGCCACCGAATTGTCGAACACATCATGCAGCCAGCGCAGTCTGGCGGGCCGAGGGAAGATTTCGAGCCTGGTTGTGACGAGCTGGAGATCGTGACTCTCCCGGGGCCGAAACATCATGCGGTGCTCGCCCAGTCCGACCGGCTCGAGATAGCGGTACACCGTGACGTGCTGGACCGTCAGGAGGCGCGAGTCCGACCTCGATCGTGGCTTCATGAGGATTGCTCTGCGAAGTCGGGCTGGTTGCCGCCGGCCGCGAACAGTGGCGCCCCGGCCTCTACGGCCTGAACCGTAAAGCTCGACAGGATGTTGGGGCCGAACGTGTTGCTGATTGCCACGTCAGATGCATCGCGTCCCCGTGCCATGAGCACCCGGCCAAAGCACGGGATGTTGTTCCGCGGATCGAAAGTGTGCCAGCGGCCACCGACATAGGCCTCGAACCAGGCAGCGAAATCCATCGGACCGTAAGGCGGCGGCATGCCGATGTCGCTCAGATAGCCCGTGCAGTAGCGCGCCGGAATATTCATGCAGCGACAGAACGCAACCGCCAGATGGGCGTAATCCCGACAGACCCCTGTCCCGTCGTTCAACGCCTCCAGGGCCGTCCTGGTCGAGCGCGCATTCTGGTAGTCGAAGGCGATATGGCGGTGGACATAGTCGCAGATCGCCTTGACGCGGCCTGCCCCCGGCGGCGTGCCGCCGAAGAGGCTCCACGCGATGTCGGAGAGCCGATCGGTCTCGCAGTAGCGGCTACCGAGAAGAAAGACCAGGCATTCATCGGGCAGGTCCTGGACCGCGTGCTCCTCGTTCGAGCACGCGACCGGGTCGGGCTCGCCCGTGTCGTTGACCACCGCATTGGTATAGATCCGCAGCCGACCATCGGGAGCGACGATCCGGCTGCACCAGTTGCCGAAACCGTCCCGGTAGGTTGCGAGCGGAACATTGGGCTCCGTGAGCAGCCGATCTGCGACGACGATGTCGCTGGCCCTGGAGTGATGGATGTTCAACATCAGCATCATCGGCGTCGGCTTTGGGCAGTCGTAGATCAGCTCATATCCGACCTGGAGTTGCATGAAAGCTTCCTGGTAGAGGGTCAAAATCAATCGAATGCGCCGACTGTGCTGTCGGTTCTCGGCGGACATCCGCGCGCCGTGTCACCGCTGTCACCCCGCCTGGGTCACCCGCTCCCGGGACCCTGCCGGATCGAAGTGGCTTCTTCGCGGATCCGCGCATTGCGGCGACGCCAAATCGACAATTCGGATTACGGCGGACCGACGCTTCGTCCGACACGATCAGCGTCGTCACCGTCACCATATATATGGTCCGGACACAGAATAACGATAAAAAAAGACTCTGACTTGTTAAATAAATGAAAAATATCGACCGTTTTGTTTTGCTGAGAATGTCGCCAATGGACTCCCGGATCTTGGGTTTCCCCTTCGTGATCGACTTCGAGAACACCGCTGGATCAGGGTAGCCCAGACGGTCCACACCCAACGCGGAATTACCTGCCCCATGACCGCCGTTTCGACCGTACGGGCCGGGGCGGCATCGACGACGCCAGGGACGAGTTCATCGAGGTGGCGTCAACTTCTTGAACGATCCGTATGACTCCCGGTCGGTACGAGCGTGCGCCGATTGGAATGCGGCACTCGCGTCAGCCGAGACCGAAGACCGTGACGAGACGGCCAACCTCTACGGCACCCCACAACGTAGCAGCGCTGAGAGCCAGGGATATTGCGGCCGCACCCATTGCGGCGGCCAGAACGACGCCGTCCTCCTCCAGGAATGCGAAGGCCAGCAGCGCTATCGCCAGGATCGGGATGACGTGACTGAACGGGGCGGGGACCAGAAGCGTCCCGCCAAGAAGCAGAATGACGACGCCAACGACGCGCTTCGTCGTATCGAACGGCGTGCTCCATCGTGGCCGCACGATGCGTTCGATCCGGCGGAGGGCCGGGGTCACACGAGTGACCAGCCACACGAACCGGGTCGCGGAAAACCGACGATGGACAAGTCTGCGGGGCAGGGCAGGTCCGGCGCGCCCGAGGGTCATCTGGATCGCCAGTACTGCAAGCAACACCCCGACGACGGGAGACGCGCCCGGCAGCAGGCCGACGAGCGAGAGGAGAAGAATAACGATACCGAACGACCGCTCGCGGAGCCTTCCCAGGATCCACGCGAGGGTGACGCCGCTGGACGGTACCTCGTGGATCAGGCTTTCCAGAATTACGGAGGTCGGAGCATGCTTGGACATGCCGGTGATCCCGCCGTCGCCACAACCCGGTCGGCCACTGCAGGCGTTTCCGCCGCGAAGCAGGGCCGCGAACAGCCTCGATTGAATCCTGCGGTTGAAGGCATTTCAAATCATGGCCGGCGCCGTATCAACACGGGCGACCGGCCACACAATTGATCCGCCCCCTGCAATCGGCAAGAAGAAATGAAATACAGCCGATGTTCGGAAAAAATTACGACCCCCATATTTAAGTATGAGTAGTTTCCGAGGCTGCCGTTAAGCAAGTGTTTCTACTAATATTTGAAGTTCGTGAACGCACCGGTGGTCGAGCACTCGCTCAATTCGAGGTGCCGTTCAAAAGGAGTAAAGTCATGAAATTCAAGACGTCGCTATATGCACTACCGCTCGCTGGCGTGCTTGCCGTGTTGGCGCAGCCGGCCATGTCAACGACTTGGGACCCGTTCTTTGGCGAGGTGTACCAGGTCAAGCAGGCGTCATACACCGGGGGCAGCTACAATCAGCAGCTCGCCGCCAACTATCGGAGCTTCGTGATCTTCGAAGCCGACGAGATGTACGACTGGATCGACGCGAAGCATTTCTCGGGGAAGGCGCAGGCCGCCGCGGCGGGGCAGCGCGTCATGCCGGAGAATCCGGACGACTGGGGTATCGCCGACGCAACCGCGCTCGACGAGCTGCGCGTGCAGCATGGTCGCCTGGTCTCGGCGCTCGGCGCCGGTGCGATCGAAAAGGCGCCGGTCCAGGTTGCACTGGCCCAAGCCAAGTTCGACTGTTGGGTCGAGCAGCAGCAGGAAGGCTGGCAGACCTGGGACATCGCCGCCTGCCGTGACGCCTATATGGCGGCGATGCGAGATGTCGACGCGGCCATGGCCCCGAAGGTCGCCGCCGCACCGCCGGTCGCGCCAGTGGCGGCGTTCCCGGTCAACGGCTACCTCGTCTACTTCGACTTCGACAAGTCGACGATCCGTCCGGACGCTGCGGCTCTTCTCGATCAGGTGGCCGTCGCGGCACGCGAGCAGAAGGCACAGGTCGTGGAACTGACCGCCTATACCGACCGCGCAGGTAGCGTCGACTACAACCAGTCGCTGTCCGAGCGCCGCGCCCTCGCAGTCCGAAACTACCTCGCCGGCCGCGGTGTCATCGTGCAGCACATGACCAGCCTTTCGCTGGGCGAGGCGGATTCCCGTGTCGCTACGCTGGACGGCGTCCGGGAACCGGAAAACCGCCGCGTCACGGTCTATCTCCGTTGAACGCAGCCGGCCGTGTCGCGGGTCGGCACGGCCGTGCACGGCACGGGGGCTCCCACGGGACACCCCCGGTCCGCGCAGCAGCCAGGCGCCCCTCCTTGCCGCCGGCTCGTGCGGCCGCCTTGCTTCGCTGCTATTGCAACCAGCCGCGCTCCCGATAGTACCGCGCTGCCCCGGCATGAAGGGGAACTCGACCGCCCGCAGCGATCATGCGATCGACCGACAGCATGGCGAATGACGGATGCAGGCGCCGGAAGACCTCGAAGTTCTCGAATACATCCTTGGTGATCTCGTAGGCCAGGGCGTCCGACAGCCGCTTGGTCGCGACGACCACGGCGCGGACGCCGATGGTCTGTACGTCGAGCGGATTGCTGAGATACGTCCCGCCGGGGATCACCGTGCGTTCGTATTCCGGATGCTCGAGCATCATGTCGTCGATTGCCGGGCCGCTCAGATCCAACATCACGCCGCCGCAGGCCCGGACCACGTCCTGGATCAGGCCGTTCGGATGGCCGACCGAATACACGATGGCGTCGAGTTCACCGGCGCACAGGGCGCGATGCTGGTCCGCAAGCGAGAGCTCCAGGACTTCCGAGAAGTCATTCCTCCCCACGCCGAGCGCCGCCATGATGCGCTCCATGCCGACCCGCTCGCCGGAGCCCGGGCTGCCCAGGTTGATCCGCTTGCCGCGCAACTGCATCGCGCTCTGGATCCCCAGGTCCCGCCGCGCGACGATCGTGAAGGCCTCGGCGTGACCGGTGAACAGCACCCGCAATTCGGGAGCCGGACCGCCAGACGCACCCACCCCCGCGCCCGCGACCGCGTCGGCCAGGACGTCGGACTGCACGACACCGATGTCGACCCGTCCCTGCCGCAGCGCCTGGATGTTCTCGACAGGGCCTTTCGAGGGGACGACGACGCAGCGCTGGCCGTCACTCGCTGGATCGAGATTGAACAGCCGGCAGATCGACCCGCCGAGCGGATAGTGTGTTCCGCTCGGGCTTCCTGTGGCGATCACCACATCGGGTCGATCCAGCGCAAGGGAGCATCCGGTGAGCACGGCAACCAGTGCGAGCTGGCGACCCGCCGCCGTCCACCGTCGCCATACGGCGATGCCGGACCTATGCCGCGAGGACAAACTCAAGAGTCTCTCCCTGTCGCTCGATGAGGCCTTTGACCCAGCGTCCGTCGCCATCGAAGTACACGCTCCCGGCGTAGTTCGGCGTAATGATCTGGTAGCGGCTGGCGGGCACCTGCCCGTGCGGCGTATCGACCATCCCCAGGCCGAGCGGCTTTACGACGAGCCCGACCTCGCCGCCGTGCTGGACGTCGATCAGCCTGGTCTCTCGTATCAGGCGGCTGTCCCAGAGCGTGTTCGATGTCAGAAGCTTCGCTGGCGCCAGGTACGGCCCGTCCTCGCCGATGATGCGGAAGCCGTCAGCAACCGCGTCCCCCGAGACCATCAGGCGTGTACCGTCGTCGTCGGTCGTGCTGCGGACCGATACCAGCCGGCCGTCGTGCCAGACTTCCTCGGCATCGTGTTCGAAGCGGAACGCGGTGAAGATCAGGACCTTGACCGTAATGCTTATGTGCGTGGTGACCAACAGGCGGTCGCGGTCCCGCCGGAACGAGACGCGGTGCTCGCCGGCCGGCGTCCCCCTGTGCTTGGCGACGAACCGGAGATCGTCGGGGATTGCGCCGGTCTGGGCCAGTGCCGGGCGGCGGGATCCAAGCCACGGCATCGCCGCCAAGCCGAGCAACGTCCGACGGTTCAAATGACCTCTGAGCTCGCCGTTTCCCATCCATGTTGCCGATCGTGAAAGTCCCTGGAGTACGACAGGAAGGGACCTGCTCGAGCGTTGCGGTTGCCGAGCATGGACGCCCGTCTCATGCTCGGCTCGGCGCGCCGACGGTTCGGGCCGGGCTCGGCCTTTGTGGGTCGTTTTCAATCGTATCGTCGGCAGGGCAACGGGATCAAGCCGACCCCGGAGCCTCTCGTGCAGGCCCGCCGTTCACGCCATCCGCGACTTGCCGCAGAATTTCCGAGGCCGGACGGCGCGCTACCGGCCTCTACAGCCGGCCGGCGAGGATCAGGACGACAACGACAATGAGAACGATGCCCAGGCCGCCGCTCGGGACATAGCCCCAGTTCGCGCTGTGAGGCCAGTTCGGGAGCGCGCCGATCAAGAACAGAACCAGCACGATGAGCACGATGGTGCCGAGACTCATTGGGTGATCTCCTTGCGGGTGCGCGACGGGAGCCGGTCCGGTCAACCGAAACCGGGCTCCCGCACGGGACCGGCTCCTCGACTGCCAGATGACACGGTCGACAACCGCTGACGGTCGGCTGGGTCGCTCGACCAGAAGGATGTCGACAACAGAACTGCGGCGCCCGACCTCATCGTTGAGTGTCACATGCGCCGTCCTGTCGTTTGCGACGACTTGGGCTTCTTCAACGCTCTCATGATAAGTGAAGCGTCATTGTGGCTGACAGGTTCGGAAAACACTCAGAAGTATCCAGACTGCTCTTTATGCCTGGTGGCGGGGACCGACCCTGGCGTCAGGAATATTGTTGAACACTCGCATCCCGGCGTGGCCCGCCCGGGATGTTGCCGCTCCCGCCGCCTTCGAGACCGTGTCTGGCCGCACGCGCGCCGAACGCGTCCGGACGCCGTTGCCTCGCAGGCAACGCGGACGTTAGAACTAAATGTCAGGTCCGCGCGTTCGGCGTGACGGACAATAAGACGTTAAATATTAAATCGGTTTTCGTATGAGTGTATTCCGATATTAAAAATATTTTGAATAAATGATTAATATAATCGCGAATTTAACAAACGTTCGCATCACAAAACGACAGAAAATAAGGGCTCACATCTTTGCCCGAAATCATCCAGTCGAGTGACTCGACGTTTGCCAAAGCGGAGTTGACCCGATGAAACGTAGCATCCTCCTTGCCGCAGTCGCGATCTCGGCCACGGCTTGCGCCGCTCAGCCGCGGACCGACCAAGCCACGTCCACCTCCCCACAGGCGCAAGCGCAGACTCAGCAGCAGGCGCTCGTCGGCCCCACGGGCTTCACCAGCCCCGCCGGGCCGGCTGGTGCTCAAGGTCCGATCGGGCAGACCGGCCCTGCTGGTACCGGATTGGCGGGTCCGGCCGGTGTACAAGGCGCGCCCGGGGCGACCGGTGCACAGGGCTTCGGCACCGCCGGTCCTGCAGAGCCGACCGGACTTGCGGGTCCCGCCGGAGCACGGGGTCTCACCGGCCGAACCGGCACACAGGGCGCGACCCTGGCCGGCCCGACCGGACCGCCGGGCAGTGCCGCCAGTGTCGGATCGCAGGGCACCGTCGGGGCAACCGGCGCGCGCGGCATCGCTACGGCCGGCGCGACTGGTGCAACCGGTCGCTCCGGCGCGCAGGGCGTGCAGGGCCCGACCGGACAGACCGGCGCCTCGGGCGTTGTCGGTGTGGTCGGCAGCTGGGTCGCCTACCGGGCCTTCACGTTCGACACCGGAAGGGTCGACATTCGGCCGGCCGAGCGCAGGACGGCGACCGATATCGCGACATATCTCGCGGCCAACCCATCGCTCCAGGTCGCTCTCGACGGCTCCACGGAGCCGCGCTACCCGAACCTGACCGAAAGCCGCGTCGGTTCGGTCCGGATTGCGCTGGTCAGGGCCGGCGTAGCGGACTCCAGGATCCGGTACGGCACCTTCGACGACATGCAGTTCGCCAAGGACGGGCGCGTCGAGGTTCTGCTCAGCACGAGGTAACCGCGCGTCCGGGTTAAGACCTGACGACGCAGAATAGCGACCCTCCCTCCGCGCATCGAGCGCGAAGGGAGGGTTTTCGTTCTGTGACATTGGGGATCGATCATCATGATCGTTGAGTGGCCGACGATCATCCGGATGCGGTGGCAGAGGGGCGCCGCAGAGGCTTCCGGGAGAACGCGTCGGCTATCGGCGCCTGATTGTTGTTCGGGGGGCCGGCTCGGCTAGGGCTTCGCGGCCGCGGAGCCGGTACCGACGGCCGGCACCTGCTGACTGCCAAGCTGAGACGGCCGAACGTCGGCGCCGTCCGGCGTCATGCCCTTCAGGAATTTGAACAGGTCGCTGTCGGTGGAGAGCACGAGGGTGGAGTTGGCGGCGATGATCGACTTGTACGCCTTCATGGTTCGCGTGAACTCGTAGAATTCAACCGATTCCGGGCTCTGATTGTAGGCGCCGGTGTAGATTTCGGTGGCCTTGGCATCTGCCAGGCCCCGGATCTCCTCGACCTGGCGGTAGGCCTCGGACTGGATCTTGTTCAGGTCGCGGACTCGATTGCCGCGGATCCGGGCTGCCTCGCCATTTCCCTCCGACAGAAAGCGCTCGGCGATCTGCCGCCGCTCGCTGATCATCCGGTCGTAGATCTTCGGGCGGACACTCTCATTGTAGTTGATCCGCTTGAACCGGATGTCGAGCAGTTCGATGCCGAACACCCGGACCTTCTCCGACGCCGCCGAGAAGATCTCCCGCTCGACCAGCTTGCGGCCCTTCTGGATCGGCACCAGGGAGCCGATGTTCTGTTCCTTCTCGGCATCGGTCAGCAGGGCGTCGCGCAGCGGTAAGCGGTCCTTGGTGGTCCGGATGATCTCGATCAGCTCGTGCTTCGCCACGGCGTTGCGCGTCTCGCTGCCGAGGATGTCGTCCAGCCGCGACTGGGCACTCCGCTCGTCGCGCAGCCGGAGGAAATATTGAAGCGGGTCGGTGATGCGCCAGCGCGCGAACAGGTCGACCGAGATGTACAGCTTGTCCTTCGTCGGCATGTCCGACGGGCTGCCGTCCCATTCGAGCACCCGCTTGTCGATCGGGTTCACTTCCTGGATGAACGGCATCTTCAGCTTGAGGCCTGCCTCGGTCACCGGATCGCCGACCGGCTTGCCGAACTGGGTGATGATGGTCTGCTCGATCTCGCTGACGGTGTAGACCGAGCTCATCGCGACATAGGCGCCGACGGCCAGGACCACCAGGACGACACCCTGTACGACCCGGTTCATGGCCGGCCTGCTTTCTCGGCGGTGAGGTCGAGCAACGGCAGAATGCTGCGCGTCTGTCCGTCGACGATGATCGTCGATCGAATTCCGGGCATCACGTCCTGCAGGGTCTCGATGTAGATCCGTCGGCGCGTAACCTCCGGTGCCTTGACGTATTCGGCCAGCAGGGCGCGGAATCGAGCGGCGTCACCCTCGGCTTCGTTGATCCGTTTGAGCCGGTAGCCGTCGGCTTCCCGGACTCTCTGGTCCTTCTCGCCCTCCGCCAACGGGATAACCTTGTTGTAGTCCCGGCGGGCCTCGTTGATCAGCTTTTCCTTTTCCTGCTGGGCCTGGTTCACCTCGTTGAACGATTCCTGGACCGGCCCGGGCGGGTTGATGTTCTTCAACTGGACCTGGTCGATGCTGATGCCCATCGCGTACTTGGTGGAGAGCGCCTGCATCTTGACCAGAGCCTCCGATTCAATCTCCTGGCGGCCGATGGTGATGACCTCGTCGACCGTCCGGTCGCCGACGACCTCGCGCATGACGGATTCCGAGACGTAGCGCAGGGTCTCGCTCGGCTCCCGGACCTCGAAGAGGAACTTCCTGGGGTCCGAGATGCGGTACTGCACCACCCACTCCACCAGCGCGGCGTTCAGGTCGCCGGTGACCATCTCGGTCTCCCGCTTGCCGTCGCGGCGACCGGGGTTCTGGTATGGATCGGTACCGCCCGGGGTGGCGAAGCCGAACTCCTGCTTCAACTGCCGCTTCACGGGAACGATCGTCGCCACGTCGATCCCCAGCGGTAGCTTGAAATGCAGTCCTGGCGGCACTTCCACGAGGTACTTGCCGAAGCGCTGGATGACGGCCACGGAGTCGCTCGGAACCGTGTAGGCGGCCGTCCAGGCGCAGAGCCCGACCAGCGCAACAGCGGCGAAAGCGATCAGGCCCCGCCCGCCGCCGCCCGGCAGGAGTTGCTTGGTCTGAGCCTGAAGCTTCCTGATGGCGTCCTCCAACTCGGGCCTGGAGCCGGGGCCGCGCGACCACGGGCCGCCGGCGCCGTTACTGCCGTTCTGCGATGGCATCGAGATGCTCTCCTGTGCGTGGACTGGCACTGGGCGGGCCGACCCCGGTTCGGGGATCGTGGCGCCGGTCGCGCCTCACCGGCGTAGGCTGGTCCGCGAGGAGTGCCAGCGACGCCCGGTGCCCGTCGCGCGGCACCATGCCCCTCGAGTGATGTCGGGCGGACGCGCTCACACGCCCCGCCGTCCGAACAGCAGGACGAGCAGGCCGCCGACAAACCCGACGATGCCGATGACCAGATACCACATCGTCTGGTCGGTGAAGCGACCGGTCAGCGTGTTGCTCAATTGGTCGATAGGGGCATTCGAGCCGTTGTAGGCGAAGATCAGGAAGACCGCTCCGATAACGAGTCCTACTGAGCCGATGATCTGAATCCTGGTCATCTTTGACCTCCTCTTGCCGGGTCGCGTCGCATGCCGATGCGGTCGGACGTCGCCCGGGCGGCGTAGCGTAATGTTCGGGGCGTATGTCGCCCGCGTCGGCACCGACTGGCGCGCGCGGTGATGTCACTATCCACAGACGACGGCCATATCGGGGGTGACGCCGGGAGTGGCTGAGTAACCGTGCCACGACTCTAAGATTACACGAAATAATTTTAGAAATGAGAGGATCGGAATATACTCAAATGAAAGTGTTTTGATCGGTAAGCAGCTTGTAATTTTGAATGCGTCATGCTTATTATAATCAAGTCAGACTGATCGGTTTCGATGAAGGCCACGGGCCTTCCATGCATCGATCCCCGTAGAACTGACCGAATTTCCGCCTCAATAGGTAACATGCAAAGTTGAGTCATCGACGTTGCATGCCGCGATTTGCGGATCGCGTAACCGTCGAGACTCGAGGCGTGCGAACCTTGTCGTGCAGTTCCGCCCCCGAAGCGCATCCACAGGCATGGCTCACATCACATGCGAAAATCTCGTGCCGATCAGATAGAACCCGCCCGGTCGCCACCGCGCCGACGCTCACCGCGGACGCCCGCCGGGGCCCGGCGGGCTGCGGATTTTCCGGTCGTCGGCATCGGTGCGTCGGCGGGCGGCCTGGACGCCTGCCGCAAGCTGCTGGATGCCCTGCCCGCGGGAAGCGGCATGGCCTTCATCCTGGTCCAGCACCTCGACCCGACCCACGAAAGCATGATGGTGGACCTGCTCGTCTCCCACACCTCGATGACGGTGCGGCAGGCGAAAGACGGGATGCCGATCGAGCGCGACCACCTCTATGTGATCCCGCCCGGACACTACCTCGCGGTCGCCGACGGCACCCTCAACCTCTCGAAGCCTCTGGCGCGGCACGGCGCCCGGCTGCCCTTCGATTTTCTGCTGAACTCATTGGCGACGGCCTTTGGTGCACGCGCCGCCTGCGTGGTCCTTTCCGGCAGCGGCACCGACGGCAGTCTCGGCCTGAAGGCCGTGAAGGCGCACTCCGGGCTGGTGATCGTCCAGGATCCCGACGAGGCCGGGTACGACGGGATGTCGCGAAGCGCCATCATGACGGGCGCGGTGGATCTAGTCCTTCCGGTGGCGGAGATCCCCGACGCGCTGGCCGAGTTTGCCCGGCGACCCGTCGCCGACGCGACCGGGACCGCATCACCACCGGACAATCCGCAGGATTGCCTGCACGCGATCATCGACCTGCTGCGGAGCAAGACGTCCCATGACTTCCGGCTATACAAGGAGGGCACGCTGCGGCGCCGGATCGAGCGGCGCATGGTGTTGGCGTCGATCGAAGCCGACGACATGCAGCGCTACCTGGAAATGCTGCGAGGCGACGCGAGCGAACTCGATCGTCTCGCCAAGGACCTGCTGATCAACGTCACCAGGTTCTTCCGCGATCCAGAGGCATTCGAGATCCTGGCGGAGCACGTCATTCCCGATCTGGTCCAGAACCAGTCGCCCGACCAGCCCCTGCGCATCTGGGTCGTCGGGTGCAGTACCGGCGAGGAGACCTACTCGCTCGCCATGCTGTTCAGCGAGCGGATCGCCGTCGCGAAGCGCAACGTCAGGCTGCAGGTCTTCGCCTCGGACGTCGATCCGGACGTGGTCGCCGCAGCCAGGGAGGGGCTCTACCAGGAAGCGATCGAGGCGGACGTCTCGCCGGGGCGGCTCGCCCGGTTCTTCACGAAAGAGGAGAACGGCTATCGGATATCGCCGGACCTGCGCTCCTTGGTGGTCTTCGCCGTCCAGGACGTGCTCGCCGATCCGCCGTTCTCGCATCTGGACATGATCTCTTGCCGGAACCTCCTGATCTATCTGCGCCCCGAGGCCCAGGCGACCGCCGTCGCGCTTTTTCATTTCGCGTTGCGCGGCTGCGGCCTTCTGCTCCTCGGCAGTTCGGAGACCGTCGGCGGCGCCGAAGGCCGCTTCGAGGTCGTCTCCAAGCCGGCGCGGATCTATCGCCGGATCGGCCAAAGCCGGCCTGGCGAGATCGCATTCGCGATGCGCACCGCCGCCGGCGACCGCGGCGCGGTGTCGCCGGGCCGGATCAAGGCGCCGTCGCGGCAGGCCGAGCTCGCAGAGTTCTGCCGCCGACTGGTAGTGGAGGCGTATGCGCCGGCGGCGGTGCTGATCAGCTCAGACGACGAGTGCCTGTTCGCCCTGGGCCCTACGGATCGTTACCTCCAGGTGCCGGCCGGCCAGCCGACGCACGATCTGCTCGCAATGGCGCGCGAGGGCATCCGCAACAAGCTCAGGTCGGCCATCCGGCAGGCCCGCCAGAACGGTGAACGCGTCGTCGTTGCCGGCGGGCGCGCCACCCACGATGGCAAGGACGTCTCGTTCAGCATCGACGTGCTGCCGGTTCACAACCAGGACGAGAATCTTCTGCTCGTCTGCTTCGCGGATACGCCGACGCGCGATGACAGGCGCGACCCTTCGGGGGCTCCGGAGAACGTCACCCGGGTCGCCGAAATCGAGCAGGAGTTGGAAGCCACGAGGACGGAGTTGCAAGGCGCCATCCGCAGTCTGGAGATCGCGAACGAGGAGCAGAAGGCGGTCAACGAGGAGGCCCTGTCGGTCAATGAGGAGTTCCAGTCGACCAACGAGGAGCTTCTGACGTCCAAGGAGGAGCTGCAGTCGCTGAACGAGGAGTTGTCCGCGCTCAACACCCAGCTCCAGGAGACGCTGGAGCGACAGCGCACGACCTCCGACGACCTGCAGAACGTGCTCTACAGCACCGACGTGGCGACGATCTTCCTCGATCCCGACCTTCGCATCCGCTTCTTCACACCGGCCACCAAGGCCCTGTTCAACGTCATTCCCGGCGACATCGGACGACCGATCGCCGATCTGAACTCGCTGGCCCGCGACAGTGCACTCCTGGGCGACGCCGTTGCGGTGCTTCGAACCCTGGTCCCGGTCGAGCGGGAGATCGAAACGTCCGGCGGTCTGTGGTTTGTCCGCCGCATCCTGCCGTACCGAACCCAGGACAACGGTGTGCAGGGCGTCGTGATCACGTTCGTGGATATCACCGAGCGGAAGCGCACGGCCGACGCGCTGGAAGCGGCGAGGCGGGAGGCCGATCGGGCCAACACCGCGAAGTCGCGGTTTCTCGCGGCGGCAAGCCACGACCTTCGCCAGCCGCTCCAGACACTCGCCCTGCTGAACGGGCGGCTGGCGACCAAGGTCAAAGAGCCGGAGACGCAGAAGCTGATCGGCATGTTCGATCTGACCTTGGGCGCGATGTCGGACATGCTGAACACATTGCTCGACCTCAACCAGATCGAGGCCGGCATCGTCCAGCCCATGACCAGCCGGTACCCGATCGACGACCTGCTGATGCGGCTGAACGAGGCATTCTCCTATTCAGCCTCGGCGCAGGGTGTCTCCCTGCGGATCGTGCCGTGCAGCCTGTCGATACTCAGCGATCCGCACCTGCTCGAGCAGATGATCCGGAACCTGCTTTCGAACGCCATCAAGTATTCGCAAAGCGGAAAGGTGCTGCTCGGGTGCCGACGGCGCGCGGACAAGCTCAGCATTCAGGTCTGGGACACGGGCCCTGGCATTCCGGCGGATCAGCTCAAGGCGATCTTCGAGGAGTACCGACAGCTCGACAATCCTAACCGGGAGCGACATCGGGGCCTGGGGCTCGGGCTCTCGATCGTGCAGCGCCTGGGCATGCTGCTCGGCCACCCCGTAACCGTCCAATCGCAGATCGGGAAGGGCTCGGTCTTTGCCATCGAGGTCGACGTCGCACCCGACGACAGTTCAACGCGGGACGAACGTCCGTCCGGTCAACGAAACGATCGCGTTGGCGCCGCCTCCGACGCTGACGGCGAGATCCTGATCGTCGAGGATGATCCGGAAGTTCGCTCTCTCCTCGAGATGCTGCTCAGGGACCGAGGGTATCGCACAAAGTCAGCGCCCGACGGCGCCACTGCGCTGGACCTGGTGTCGCGCGGGGTGATCCACCCCGACGTGCTGCTTGCGGACTTCAACCTGCCGAACCGCATGACCGGCCTCCAGGTCGCGACGGAGTTGCGGTACTTGCTCGACCATCAGGTTCCGGGCGTCATTCTGACCGGCGACATCTCGACCGGCACTCTGCGGGAAATCAGTTCGCGGAACTGCGTCCATCTCACCAAGCCCGTCAAGGCGAGCGAACTGACGCAGGCGATAGGCCGTCTCCTTTCGACCAGGATGCCCGCAAAGCCCGCGAGCGTGAAGGACACCAGGGCCGACGATAGCAGGCCCGGGCGGCCGCCCGTCATCTACGTCGTCGACGACGACGATGCCGTCCGCTCGGAACTGCGGGCGGTACTCGAGGAAGACGGCCGGTGGGTCCAGGATTACGCGAGTTGCCAGGAGTTCCTCGACGCCTATCGTCCGGAAACCGAGGCGTGCCTGCTGATCGATGCCTATCTGCCGGGGATGACCGGCGTCGCGCTGCTGCGGCGTCTCCATGAGGCCGGCCATCACGTACCGGCGATCATGATCACCGGCAACAGCGATGTGCAGATGGCGGTGCAGGCCATGAAGGCGGGCGCCATCGACTTCATCGAAAAGCCGGTCGGCCGCGACAGTCTGCTCGCCGGTGTCGAACATGCGCTCGAGGTGGCGAGAGGCACTGCAACACTCTCCGCCCGGCGCGAGGAAGCCGCCGGCCGTGTCGCAGGCCTGACGTCGCGACAGCGAACCGTGATGGAACTGGTCCTCGCCGGCTCGCCCAACAAGAACATCGCCGCCGATCTCGGCATCAGCCAGCGTACCGTCGAGAACCATCGGGCCGCGGTCATGAAGAAGACCGGCGCGCGATCGCTTCCGGAACTGGCCCGACTGGCGCTCGCGGCGACCTGGAGCGGTGCCGACGATTAGGCTGTCGCGGGCGAGCCCGACCCGGGCTCCCCTCTGGGTAGTTTCCGATCCTCACGCTTCGGCTTCTCCGGCCTGTAGTGTGATCCGATAGCTGCCTTGAGCAGGATTACTCGAACGGTCTCAGGGCCGCGACGGTGCGTAGAGGGTCGCCCAAATCCGGGCGGTCGGCACGCCAGCGAACGTCGGCTGTCGCCCTGGTTCGTCGAGCCTGCGAAGGAGGGATCCATGCAGTCCGCTCAGGTCGGCACTTCAAGTGATTGCTGCTTGCGGGTCGTGTTCGATCGCGAAGTCCTATCATTCGACCTCGCTGCCGGTGCGACCTTCGGCGATGTCGCGAGGGCATTACGAACCGTTCCGAGGAAGACGTACGGCAAGCCGCTCGCCATCGACGTCACGGTCGCGCAGCGCGCCGTCGGCCGCGGATTGGCCTCGCTGCGGCGCTGAGTTCACTCGCACCTCTGTGCGCGCAAGCGCCGGCAAGGACCGCCTCGTCACACGGGGCACACGGTAGCGCTGTCCAGCGGACCGGCGATTCGCTCAGGTGCGCCCCCGCCGCCACCCCTCCGCCGGATAGGTTTGAAAGGAGAAATTAAGATGCAAACGAAAAGCCGCGACGCGCCTGTTCCGGCAGGCAATCCGGACGAAGCCAGCGAAATGGCCAAGTATGGGATCACCAAGGTTCCGGTCGACTACTTCCACTTCGGCAGGTTCCGCTACACGACCCTGAGCGACGCCGTCGCCGAAGCGCAGCGCCAGCGACGCCAGGAGGATAGCCGATGACGACGGCAGTAGGCGGTCACCAAGAGAGGCAAAAATCCACTTCGGCCACCGCCGATCAATCTGCCCTAGATCGGGGCCGGCACTTGCCGGTCGAAGACACCGATCTGGAGCGGCGCGTACTCGCCCATGAGAGAATCCTTCAGGCGCTAATCGCTCACATGGCGGAAACCGAGCCCCGATTTGTCGATCGGCTGCGCGCGACGTTCGGCAGTTCCGACCAATTGAGGCGATCGGAGCACGACTACGTCGACACGGAGTCGTATGCCGAGCAGTTCATCAAGGAGGTGACTCGTCTCGGTTCCACCCTGGGCAGGGTCGCGCCGGACGCGCGTAGTCCGGTTCGACCGGCGGAACACCCGAGACCGGCGGGTTCCGTCGACGCACCGAACAGCGCGCGTAAGAGAGACTCCTTCGAGGTGTCGATCCGAGCCGGCGTCTGGAACGTCAACAAGAATGGGCGTTTCTTCGGCGATTTCCTGTCGCGGGCCGATGCTCAAAGGACGATCAATGCAGCGCTTCCGGGAAGCGCGGCTGAGGGCCGAATAGTCACCGTGTCGTGGCCGGAGGACCAAGACAAGGGACCGTGAGACAAGGGACCGTGAGAGACGGAGCGCGACCATTGACTCATTCGGCACCGAGGGTCCGGCCGGCGGCGAACAGCACAGCGGAAATCTTGCATCCGTCCGTCAAACGGTAGGAGCCAGACAGTCTAGATCGACCGTCACGAATGTCCGCTGCACACGCCGATGAACCGCCGGGCGTTGACAGCGGAAATGTCCGCAATGGGTCGATTCCGTTGAAGAAGTCGTCCGGCGGGCGGATGGCGAGGCGGGCCGCCTGGTCAGGTGCCGCGGTTGAACCGGCGGCATCTCCTCACGTGGCCGGTGCCGGTGT
>Ga0070728_10002143_pt1 | contig 25599 bp, 19 predicted proteins | sample tdDd471_FD_66723 | JGI IMG/M metagenome (GOLD analysis project Ga0070728, IMG submission 66723) | Marine sediment microbial communities from the Atlantic coast under amendment with organic carbon and nitrate - tdDd47.1 | ecosystem: Environmental > Aquatic > Marine > Coastal > Sediment | place...
TCGGCAACCCGTTCGGGCTCGACCACACGCTGTCGACCGGCGTGGTGAGCGGGCTCGAGCGCGAGATCATGAGCATCGGCCGCCGCCCGATCCAGGGCGTCATCCAGACCGACGCGGCGATCAACCCCGGCAACTCGGGGGGCCCGCTGCTCGACAGCGCCGGGCGGCTGATCGGCGTCAACACGATGATCTTCAGCCCGTCGGGCGCGTCGGCGGGGATCGGGTTCGCGGTGCCGGTCGACACGGTGCGGCGCATGGTCCCGCAGCTCATCGAGCACGGCCGCGTGATTCGCCCCGCGCTCGGCGTGGTGCTCGCGGACCCGCGGTTGATGGCTCGGCTCGGCCTCGCCCGCGGCTCGCTGGTGCTGGGCGTCGAGCCCGGCTCGCCGGCGGCGCAGGCGGGGATCACGCCGACGGTGCAGGACCGACGCACCGGCCAGCTGATCCTGGGCGACCTGCTCCTGTCGGTGGACGGCACCGACGTGTCCGAGGCCAACGACGTCTACCGTGTCCTCGACGGCCACGAGGTCGGCGAGACGGTGGTCGTCCGCCTGATGCGCGGCGACGCCGAGCGCGAGGTCGACGTCACGCTCGGCGGCGTCGAGGCCCGCTGAGCCCCGCGGCGCCTTGAGCGACGCCGCGCCGGTGCTAGCGTGCGCGTCTTCGGGTCCCGCCGCCTTTTGGGGTGTGCGGACGGGGCCTCAGAGAGGTGATTGGCAATGCGTAGGTTCGTGATCTTGATGACTTGTCTCGCCCTGGGGGGCGTGGGCTGCGACAACGAGGACCCGCCCATGGGGACCGACGCGGGCGGCGGTGACACCGACGCCGGCATGACCGGCACCGACGCCGGCGACCGCGACAGCGCGGTGCCGCCGATGGGCGACGGCAACGACTCGTTCGCCGACGCCGACCCGATCGAGCTCGGAGCCGACCCGACGATGGGTCGGATCGGGACGCCGGGCGACGGCGACTACTACTCGTTCGAGGGCACCGCCGGGCAGTGGATGATCCTGTCCACCGAGGCGAACCCGGACGACGACCCCGAGATGGTCGACACGGTGATCACCCTCTACGACAGCTCGATGACGCAGATCGCCGAGAACGACGACAGCGTCCCGCGCTTCAACACCGACAGCGAGCTGATCACCCGGCTCCCGTCGGACGGCACCTACTACGTGCTCGTCCGCGAGTTCAGCGACTGGGCCGGCGAGACCCCCGAGGGTCAGGCGGACTTCAACTACTCGCTGAGCGTGGCGTCGCTGAACACCGGCGCGACGGCCGTCAACCTCGACGCCGAGGGCGGCAACGACGTCGCGAGCGCGCAGGCGCTCGGCTACAACGTCGACACCTCCGACTTCGGCATCGTGGTCGGCGACTTCGCCGATGGCAGCGACGTGGACGTCTTCTCGTTCAGCGTCGCGGGCGGCAAGAACAACATCCAGTTCGAGATGATGCCGAGCACCGCCGACGGCTACGGCTCGACGTCGTCGATCGGCCGCCTCTGGATCACCAACGGCGACGGCTCGGAGATCATCGCGCGCATCGCGATCGACGAGACCAACGGGCTGACCGAGATCCAGCCGAACCTGCCCGACGGCGACTACAACGTCTTCGTCGAGAACGACGGCGCGCCGGGGGCCAACGGCTTCTACGTGCTCAAGGCGTACCGCTTCGGCACCGACAACGATCCGGAGACCGACGACACCGCGAACGACGACGTGTCGACGCCGGACGCGCTGACGGTGATGGACGACGAGGGCGTGCGCCGCGGCTTCATCCTCGCGACGCTCGGCGACGGCGACACCGACCACTTCAGCTTCGAGCTGATGGACGGTGAGCAGATCAACGTGTTCTGCGGCTCGGCCACCGCCGGCTCCGGCGTGCAGGGCCTGAGCGCGACCGTGCTCATGGCGGACGGCACCGAGGTCAGCGGCGCGAGCGGCACCGAGACGGCGACCGACGGAATCGCGATCGAGGAGGTCACGGCGGCGGCCGGCACGTACGTGCTGCGGTTGACCAAGACCGGGCAGGACGCCGAGGTCACGGGCAACTGGGTCCGCTGCGGCGTCGCGATGGCTCCGCCGGCTCCGTAGTCATCGCTCCTGGGGCATGCGCACGCGCATGCGCAGGGGCAAGGGATCGAAGAGGGGCGCTCGATCGAGCGCCCCTCTTCGCGTTATTACGCTGCCATGGCCAAGCGAGAGATCGTGGTGCGGCTCGGTGAGGAGTCGACCGCGTTCAAGTTCACCAAGGTCGACCGGTCCAAGCTGTACGGGCGCAAGGAGCGGGTGATCCTCGACGAGAACGGGGACCGCTGCATCCCGGCGCTGCTCACGCCCGACGGCGCGGCGCTCGTCCCGCCCGGCGGCGCGGCGCACGTCTACATCGACGAGGCGTGGGACACCGTCTCGCGCAGCGACCTGCGCGCGGTCGACGACCAGGGCAACGAGCGGCCGATGGTCGACTCGACGCTGGGCGTGGCCCAGGATCTGGAGCCGGCGAGCCCCGAGCGGCTGCTCGATCACGTCGTGGCGAGCGTCTACCTGCTCGAGGCCGAGCAGCTCGGCGACGCGCTGCGCAAGGCCCTCGCCGACGGCGAGATCTTCGAGTGCGAGTACCAGTACCGCACCGGCTACGATCCCGACGCGCTGTTCGTCCTGCAGAACGACGAGGGCGTGTTCGCGCTCGTCGCGCGGCCGAGCGGGTTCGAGTTCATCGAGCGCGAGTCCGAGGTCGACGACCTGTACGACGACGACGACGCCGACGACCTCGATGACGACTTCGACTTCAGCATGATGTGAGCCCGTAGAGCGAGGACGAGAGCCATGCCGCGAACCATCTCCATCATGGACGACAAGAAGCGCGACGCGCAGATCGAGGTCGACTCGCCGCGCAAGCGCTCCGGCCAGACCTGGATCGGCCCGGACGGCGACCCGGTGCAGCACGTGCGCCTGGTCACCGGCACCGAGAAGACGACGTTCGAGGCGCTCGTCGAGGAGGCCGGCTCGCCCGAGGCGCTGTCGCAGAAGCTGATCGACTCAGACCCCGAGCTCGACCTGGATCAGGTCGGCCGCCGCCTCGGGAGCACCTCGCGGGTGTACCTCGGGCCGAAGGGCAACGTGCTGTACGTCGCGCGGATCCTGAAGGTCGTCTACACGCCCGACGGCGAGGAGATCTCGCGCGACGACTTCGTCGACGTCGAGGCCACCGTCGGCGAGGACCTCCCCCCGCTGCCGTGGACGGGCCGGCTGATGCCGATCGACCAGGTGGTCCGGCGGTTCGCGTTCGTGCGCAAGCTGCAGCTGCGGCACGTCAACGGCCTGACCTTCGACTTCCTCTACGAGATGGCGAAGACCCTGCAGGAGCAGGGCAAGCTCATGTACGTGGGCGCGGGCAGCAAGGCCAAGCAGCCCCTGATCTTCCAGACCAACGGCAGCCCGTTCCGCGGCTTCCTCGAGGGTCGCGTGAAGGGCGACGGGTACAAGCTCGTGCTCCACCTGAGCAACCTCGAGATCAAGGCGCTGCCCGATCCCGAAGAGGGGGCCAGCTGATGCATTGGTCCGACAGCTTCAAGCCCTGGGCCGGCGGCAAGCGCGCCCCGGTCGGCGGGCTCACCGACGAGGGGCTCGCCAAGCGGCTGCGCACCTACAAGCGGCAGGTCGCCAAGCGCTACCGCGTGGTCGAGCCCGAGGCGGTCGAGCGCCTGCTCGGGCAGGGGCCGTACTGGATCAGCACCAAGCTCGACGGCGAGCTGTGGTTCCTCGTCAAGCGCGAGGGCGACGTCGCGCTGTGCTCGTTCAACGGGCGCGTGGTGATGGGCACGCCGCTGGCGAAGGAGGCCGAGGAGCTCCTCGCCGACGTCGACGAGATCGTGATCGCGGGCGAGCTGATCGCGACCCCGCCCGAGCACGTCGGCCGCGCGCGCGTGCACCACGTCGCCACGGCGTACGGCGACGACGAGAAGGAGTCGACGCTGAGCTTCCACGCGTTCGACGTCGTCACCGACGGCGGCAAGGACGCGCAGCTCGCGGACTACGCGGGCCGGCTCGAGCGGATGCGCGAGCTGCTCGGCGGCGGCGACCGGGTGAAGGTCGCCGAGACGGTCGAGGGCGCGGACGCGAAGGCGGTCCTGCGCCTGTACCGCGAGTGGGTGCTGTCGGACCGGTTCGAGGGCGTGGTGGTGCGCTCGGACCGCGGGCTCACCTACAAGGTCAAGAGCACGCTCACGATCGACGCGGTGATCATCGCTTACGGCGAGCGGATCACGGGCGAGGTCCGGCAGGTGCGCGAGATGTCGGTGGCGCTGCTGCGCGAGGACGGCACGTGGCAGCTGCTCGGCGCGGTCGGCAACGGGTTCAGCGAGCAGGACCGCGCCGACTGGCACGGACGCCTGAGCCAGATGGAGGTCGACAGCCGCTTCCGCCTCGCCAACCGCGAGGGGACGCTGAGCAAGTTCGTCCGACCCAAGATCGTCGTCGAGATCCGGTGCAGCGACCTGCTCGCGACCGACTCGTGGGACACGCAGATCCGGCGGATGAGCCTGCGCTACGACGCCGAGCGCGGTTGGGAGCCGCTCGTCGAGACGCCGACCGCGGTGATGATCCACCCGATCTTCCTGCGGGAGCGGACCGACAAGACCGTGGACGTCGGCGCGATCGGGATGACGCAGATCGAGAGCTACGTCCCGCTGGCCAAGCCGGCCAAGGACGAGGTCACGGTCGAGCGCGAGCCGTCGAAGGTGGTGACCCGCGCGGTGTTCAGCAAGACCACCAAGGACAAGACCGCCGTCCGCAAGTACCTGATCATCGCGACGAACAAGGGCGACGATCGGAACTACCCGCCGTACCTCTGCTACTTCACCGACTACTCCCCGAGCCGCAAGGACCCGCTGCAGACCGCGCTGCGCACCGCGTCCACGCTCGAGCGCGCGCGCGAGCTCGTGTTCGAGTGGCTCGACAAGAGCATCAAGCGCGGCTGGGGCGAGGAGGAGGCCGGTCGGGTCGGCGATCCGGTGGAACCACCGGAGGCCGCGCGTATGATCCTCGAGAAGGCCAAGGGGTAGACTCGCCCCGAGGTCTCGCTGGGGACGATGGCGACGGTATCGAAGCGCGTCGGGTTCCACCTCCGCTTCGGGTGGTGGTCCCTGCTGTTCTTCCTGACGCTCGGGGTGGCCCTCGAGGCGATGCACGGCTTCAAGGTCGGCTGGTACCTCGACGTGGACAACGAGGTGCGCCGGCTCATGTTCACGCTCGCGCACGCGCACGGCGCGCTGCTCGGCCTGGTTCACGTCGCGTTCGCGGCCACCCTGCACATCGGCCAGCCCCGTGACTGGGCGCCGGTGTTCGCGTCGCGGGCGCTGACCATCGCGAGCGCGCTGCTGCCGCTCGGGTTCTTCCTCGGCGGGTTCGGCATCGCGGGCGGCGACCCGGGGATCGGCGTGCTCTTCGTCCCAGTGGGCGCGGTGGCGCTGTTCGTCGCGGTCGCGCTCACCGCGTGGTCGTTGCGTCGGGTGGGGAGCTGATGGACGCGTTCCTGTCGCAGCTCGCCGCGCTGGGCGTCGACGCCGCGACGCTGTCGACCGCGCTGTGGTGCGCGGCCGGCGCCGTGGTCAGCGGGATCGCGACGTGGGGGTTCCTCGGCGGCAGCCCGTGGCCGTCGCGCCTGCTCGCCGCGCTCGGGGTGGGCGCGCTCGTCGGCACCGGCGCGGTGATGCTCGAGCCGGCGGGGGCCGACGCCGAGCTCGACACGCCGCTGCCCGAGCGGGTGCGCAACGCCGGCTACGCGTCCAGCGACACCTGCCGCTCGTGTCACCCCGGGCAGTACGAGTCGTGGCACCAGTCGTACCACCGCACGATGACCCAGGTCGCGACGCCGACCGCGGTCGTCGCGCCGTTCGACGGCCGGGTGCTCAGCGAGCGCGGGCACCACTTCCAGGTCGCGCGGCGCGGCGACGGGTTCTACTTCCGCGCGCTCACGTCGCCGCGCGCGCTCGAGGTCGACGAGGCCTGGTTCGACGAGGCGGCCCGCCTGGTGATGACCACGGGCAGCCACCACATGCAGGCGTACTGGTTCGAGGCGTCCAACGGCGAGCTGCAGCAGCTGCCGTTCGTGTTCCTGATCCGCGAGCAGCGCTGGCTCGCCAACTCGGACTCGTTCCTCGAGCCGCCGCACGAAGAAGACGACAACCTCGTCGTCTACACGTGGTCGAGCTCGTGCGTGACCTGCCACAGCACCGGCGGCCCGTGGGACGGCCGCGCCGACCACGTCGACTCCACGCCAGAGGTGCGGGTCGCCGAATTCGGGATCAGCTGCGAGGCGTGTCACGGCCCCGGCGAGGAGCACGTCGCGGCGAACCGCTCGCCCGCGCGGCGCTACCAGCAGCACGGCGGCGACGAGGGGGACCGGTCGATCGTGAACCCCGGGCGGCTGAGCAACGAGCGCTCGTCGAGCATCTGCGGGCGCTGCCACTCGGTCCACCCCGACGGGCAAGGCCAGCGGGTCCACGAGTTCCGGCCGGGCGAGCGGCTCGACGGCTACCTCTCGATCGACCCGATGCTCGCGTTGACCGACCAGGCGGGCGTGCTCGCGGACGTGAGCTGGCTGCCGTTCGACGAGCGCGACACGGTCGGGTCCTTCTGGACCGACGGCTCGTCGCGCGTCGCGGGGCGCGAGCACAGCGCGATGATCCGGTCGGGCTGCTACCTCGACGGCGAGATGGCGTGCACGAGCTGCCACTCGATGCACGACTACCGCGAGCGCGCGGGGCAGATGGCGATGGCGCCCGAAGACGACGCGATGTGCACCGAGTGCCACGCCGACCACGCGCGGGACGTCACCGCGCACACGCACCACGCGGCCGACGGCGTGGGCAGCCGCTGCGTGAGCTGCCACATGCCGTACACCGCCTACGCCCTGTTGATGGCGACGCGCAGCCACCGCATGGACGGCCCGCGCGCGAGCGGCCGCGGGGGCCGCGACCGCCCGAACGCGTGCAACCTGTGTCACCTGGACCAGAGCATCGGGTGGGCCGAGGTCTGGCTCAGCCGGTGGTACGGCGCGGACCCGCCCGACCAACGGACGCGCATGGACGACGTCCCCGCCGGCGTGCACTGGATGCTCCGCGGCGACGCCACCCAGCGGGGCATCGCCGCGTGGCACATGGGCTACGGGCCGACCCAGGCGGCGAGCGATCTCGGCGACCTCGAGCCCGCCCTGCGCTCGCTGCTCGGCGACCCCTACTCCGCCGTGCGCCAGGTCGCGGGCGCGGCGCTGCTGCGGCTGAACCCGGACGTGGACGTCGACATGGAGGCGATCGCGCGCGACCCGATCACGCAGCCGCTCACCGACCCGCGCCTCGCGCAGATGGCGACCGAGCGCAACGAGATGCAGGTCGCCATCCCCGAGTGAGCGCGAGCTCGAGCGGCCAGCGCGCTCAGCCCCCCGTCGATGGCGTCGGGCGGCGCCATGCCGAGCACGTCGCCCCTACGGCGCCGCCGTCACGCGGCGGACGAAGTTGAAGCCGACGATGTACAGCTCGCCGTCGTCGTCGTTGCCGAACGACGAGATGTTGCCGCCGCTGAGGCCGGGGACCGCCTGGAGGCCCATCGCCTCGCCGTCGCACATCGCGAAGGCGGCGACGTCGCCGCTGACGAAGTCGGCGAAGAAGTACCAGCCGCCCAGGCCGTCGATCGAGGAGCCGCGGTACACGTTGCCGCCGGTCACCGAGCGCCCCGAGATGGGGGCGCCCGAGCGGCCGTAGACGACGACGGGCTCGGTGTGCACGTCGACCTCGTCGGTGTCGGCGTCGCGGAAGACCTCGAAGCCCTCGTAGGCGCGCCAGCCGTAGTTCTCGCCGCCGACGCTCGACGCGGGCTGGAAGTCGATCTCCTCCCACTCGTTCTGCCCGACGTCGCCGATGTACAGGTCGCCCGTGAGCACGTCGAAGGAGAACCGCCACGGGTTGCGGATGCCGTACGCCCAGATGCGGTCGTCGCCCTCTACGCCGACGAACGGGTTGCTCGCGGCGCCGTTGTCCGGCGCGTCGAGATCGACGTCGAGGCGCAGGATCTTGCCGAGCGTGGTGTCGGTGTTCAGGCCGTTGCCGATCGGCCCGTGCGGATCGCCCCCCGAGCCCCCGTCGCCGGTGCCGACGTAGAGGAACCCGTCCGGGCCGAACGCGATCATCCCGCCGTTGTGGTTCCCCTCGGGGTCGTCGATCGTCCAGATCGACCGCACCTCGTTCGGGTCGCCCACTTCGGCGCCGCCCATGCGCTGGAACTCGCCGACGTGGTTGTGGTCGTCGAAGGGGCCGCCCTGCGGGGTGTAGTAGAGGAAGAAGCGCCCGTTGCTCACGTAGTCGGGGTGGAACGCGAGCCCGAGCAGCCCCCGCTCGCCGCCGTAATCGACGTCGTCCGAGATGTCGACGAACTCCGAGACGGTCCCGTCGGGCGCGATGCGCCGCACCCGACCCGGCTGCTCGGCGACGTACAGGTCGTCCGATCCCGGCGGCTGGGTGATGAAGATCGGGGCGTCCCAGCTCGTCCCGGGCGCGACGTCCTCCGCGGTGAGCGCGGGCAGGCCCAACGATCCGCACGGCCCCGGCCCCGCGTCGGGGCGCCCCGCGTCGGCGCCGCCGGGGCCGGCGTCGCCCGGGCCGGCGTCGTCGCCCGGCGCGCCCCCGTCGGTGGCGCCGGCGTCGAGGCCGGCCGCGCCGTCGGAGGGCACCCCCGAGTCGCCGTCACCGTCGTCATCGCACCCGAACGCGATCAGGGCGAGGGCGACGGTCAATCCACGAACCGAGCTAACGAAGATGTCGGACATGCCAAGAGCATAGCGAACCGGGTATGATTCGGGTGAGATGGGCGAGCGGAGGGACGCCACCCAACAGATCGAAACGCTCGGCTCGCCCGTGAAGGGAAAGCCTCGCTCGGTCGACGACACAGAGATCGAGGAGCCCGACGTCTTCGGGCTCAGCGACGTCGGCAAGACGCGCGAGCACAACGAGGACAGCTTCCTCATCGCGCGGCTCGAGCGGTCGATGCGCTTGCTCCAGAGCAGTCGCCCCGTCGACGACGGCACCAAGGTGAAGGGGCCGCCGCAGGGCTGGTTGATGATGGTGGCCGACGGGATGGGCGGCCACGCGGCAGGCGAGGTCGCGAGCGCGATGACGATCGACACGCTCGCCCGCTACGCGTTCACGCTCATGCCGTGGTCACTGCCGCGGTCCAAGAACGACTCGCGCGTCCTCGCCCGGGGCCTGCGCGAGGCGGTGCGCGAGTGCCAGGCGATCATGCGGCGCGCGGCCGACGAGGGCACCGGCCGCCGCGGCATGGGCACGACGCTGACCATGGCGTACGTGACTTGGCCCAACCTGTTCGTCGTGCACGTCGGCGACAGCCGCATGTACGCGATGCGCGAGGGCCAGCTCTACCAGATCACTCACGACCACACGCTCGCGCAGCAGCTCGTCGATTCGAAGGTGATGAGCGCGGACGAGGCGGAGGGCTCGGACTTCAGCAACGTCCTCGTCAACGCGCTCGGCGGCGAGAGCGAGGAGCTGCAGGTCGAGCTGCACCACGCCCTGCTCTTCCCCGGCGACGCGGTCCTGCTGTGCAGCGACGGGCTGACCAAGCACGTCAACAACGACGAGATCCGGACCGAGCTCGCGAAGATCGCCGACGGCGGCACCGTGGAGTCCGCCTCCCGCGCGCTCGTCGAGCTCGCGCTCGACCGCGGCGGCACCGACAACACCACCGTCGTCATCGCTCGCTTCTGAAATTCGCGCGGCGCGGCGCGCAAGAGCTGCAGGTCTCTCGCAAAGCCGCCAAGGCGCAAAGCCGGCGCGCAGGACGCCGAACCACGCGGCGAGGCGGGCTGACCGCGGCGCACGCCGTCTCGCCATCTTCGCGCCTCCGCGGCTTTGCGTGAGAATTTCGTCCATCGAACCGGTCGCGACCGCTGGCGTCTATCGACGCCGGTCGCGCTCGAGCCGGCGGATGACGCGGCGAAGCACGTCGGCCTCGTCGAGCTCCGGGTGGCGCTTGGACTCGGCGTGGATCAGGCGGTCGGCGACCTCGGGGTCGTGGGTGAGCTTGTGCAGGCGGCGGCGCAGCGCGGCGGGGCCCGCGCGACGGCGCGGCGCGGCACCGCCTCGGCGCGAGACGAGCCACGCGATCACCGCGGCGATCGCGGCACCGAGGAGGAGCCACTTCACGCCCCCTCCTACGCCCCCGTGGGCGCAGGCATTCCCCTCGGGGACGAACAGAGCGTGGCACGTGACGACCACGCCGCCGGCGTTGCTCCATCGCGCCCACGCAGAGACCCTCGCGCACCTTCGCTCTCTTCGCGCCCTTCGCGTGAAACCCCAGTCACGCGACGACCACACCGCCAGCGATGCTCCGGACCCCTAAGGCTCGTGGCGAAGGTGGAAGCTCTTGGGCCGCGTGAGCTGCTCGTAGCCGAGCGCGCTGAGCGTGCAGCCGCGGCCGGAGTCCTTCACGCCCACCCACGCGAGCTCCGGGTCGAGGTAGTCGCACCGGTTCATGAACACCGTGCCGGTCTCGAGCCGGTCGCCGATGCGCTCGGCGCGCTCGAGGTCGCCGGAGTACACCGCCGCGGTCAGCCCGTAGCGGCTGTCGTTCATCCGCGCGATCGCCTCCGCGTCGTCCTTCACCGACATCACCCCGACGACGGGACCGAACGTCTCCTCGGTCATCACCTCCATCTCGTGGGTGACGTCGACGAGCAGCTGCGGCGCGAGGTAGGGATCGCCGCGCTCGGCCGCGAGCGGGAACTTGCTCGCGTCCACCAGGCCGCGCGCGCCGGCCGCGAGCGCCGCGTCGATCTGCCCGCGGATGGTCTTTGCGCTCGACGCGCGGACCACCGGGCCGAGGTTCGTCTCGGGCTGGGTGGGATCGCCGAGCCGGTACGCCTCGATCAGCGCGACCGCCTTGTCGACGAACTGCTCGTAGACGTCCTGGTGCACGTAGATCCGCTCGATGCCGCAGCAGCTCTGCCCGCTGTTGAAGAACGCGCCGTCCACGAGCCCGGCCGCCGCCTTGGAGACGTCGGCGTCCGGCGCGACGTACGCCGGGTCCTTGCCGCCGAGCTCGAGCCCGGTCGCGATGAAGCGCTCGGCCGCCGCGCGCTGCACCGCGTGGCCGCCGCCCACGCTCCCGGTGAACGCGACGAAGCCGACTCGCGCGTCCCCGACCGCCTCGGCCACCCGGTCGTGGCTCATGTGCAGAAACGACAGGAGCCCCTCGGGCAGCCCCGCCTCGAGCCCGTGCGCCACCATGCGCTCGGCCACGAGCGGGGTCTGCGACGCGTGCTTGAGCACCACCGAATTACCCGCCATCAGCGCGGGCACGACCGCGTTGACCGCGGTGAGCCACGGGTAGTTCCACGGCGCGAGCACGAGCGTCACCCCGAGCGGCTCGCGCCGGATGAACCGCGTGAAGCCGTCCTTGGGCGCCAGCGCGATGTCGCGCAGCTCGCTGAGGCCGAGGTCGACCATCGTGCGCCCGCGGTCGCAGAAGCCGGCGACCTCGCCGGGGGTCTGCGATCGGGGCCGGCCCATCTGCCACGTCAGCTCGTCGGCGATGCGATCGACGTCCCTCTCGACGCGATCGATCATCTCGCGCAGCAGCACCGCGCGCGCCTCGAGCGGCTCGTCTCGCCACGCGCGGGCCGCCTCGGACGCCGACGCGAGCGACGCGTCGAGCTGCTCCGCGGACGCGAGCTCACGCTCCGCGTACACGCTGCCGTCCACCGGGGAGATCGTCTTCTGGGTCGTCACGGGATCAAGACTCCTTTGGCCCCTCGCTCGGCTCCGTGTCGAGCTGGGCCGTCTGTTCGAGCGTCCTCCCCGACGTCTCGGGGAGCCAGAGCAAGATGAGCACGACGGCGGCGACCGGGCCGATCGCGGTGACCGCCACCGACGGCCCCCAGCCGAACACCTCCGCCGCCGCGCCGACCGCCGCCGGCGCGAGCACGTACCCGACGCGGCCGAGCAGGTTGTTCGACCAGGCGAACGCGGCGCCCCGCAGCTTGGTCGGGAACAGCTCGGTGTTGAACGCGTTGAGCACCGGCAGCACCGCGCTGGCGCCGAAGATGGCGCCGGCGACCGCGATCTGCAGCAGGAGCCGATCGGTCAGCGTGTAGGCGGCGACCGCGCTCGCGGCGGTGACGTTGAAGATCAGGAGCGCGGCCATCCGGCGACCGAGCTTGTCGATGAGCCACCCGACCGCGAACACCAGAGGCATCGCGGCGACCGCGCCGATCACGATGTAGCCGCCGACCTCGTCGTCGGTCAGGTGTGGCCCCGCCGCGGGCGCCGGCGCGGTGGCGTACTCCTTCCAGAACGTCACCGCGGTCTGCGAGCAGAGGTAGGTCAGCGCCCAGATCGCGGCGAGCTGGAGCACGCGCTTGGCGTACGGCGTCCTCCAGATCGCGAAGATCGAGGGCTCGTCCTCGTGCCCGTCCTCGGCCTGCATCTCCTCGAAGCGCTTGCTCTCCTTGAGCCCGCGCCGCGCGAACGCGAGGAGGATCAGCGGGACGGTGCCGACCAGGTAGACCGTCCGCCAGCCCCACGGCGCGCGCAACAGCAGCGGGACCACGCCCGCGCAGACCACCGAGCCCAGGCTCGAGAACGCCTGGATCAGGCCGATCATCAGCCCGCGCTTGGCGGTCGGGAACTCCTCGGCCGCGTAGACCATGCTGATCGCCCACTCGCCGATCAGAAAGATCCGCGCGATGAGCTGCAGCGCCGCGAACACCCAGATGTTCGGCGCGAGCGCGCTGCCGAACGAGAACAGGGTGTAGCCCGCGATGGTCAGCGTGAGGACCCGCTTGCGGCCCCACCGGTCGGCCTTGCGGACCAGGAAGTACGCGAGGATCGTCCCCACGTTGATCACGGCGACGGCGTAGCCGCCGGCCGCCTCGCTGACCCCGAACGCCTCGCGGATGTTCGGCAGCAGCTGGCTGAGCGCGATGTGGTCGTAGCCCTCGAAGAACGTAGCGACGCTCAGAAAGCCGAACAGCTTCCAGTGATACGGCGTGAGCTTCTCGCGCTCGGTGCCCATCGTCGTCGCTCACCCCTCGGAACGCGCGAAGGGCGCCCGGCACGTTCGTGCGGGACGCCCTCCGACGTGGATCGAGAACGCTCGATCTCAGCTCTTGTCCAGCTTGCCCACCAGCGAGAGCGTGAAGCTCGCGCCCATGTACTTGAAGTGCGGGCGAACCTTCAGACCGCAGCGGTACCAGCCGGGCTGGCCCTCGACGTCCTCGACCGTGATCTGCGCGGCGCGGAGCGGCTTCCGCGAACGGACGGCGGGCGCCGGGTTCTCCATGTCCACCACGTACTGGCGGATCCAGGTGTTGAGCTCGCGCTCGAGGTCGCCGCGCTCCTTCCACGTACCGATCTGCTCACGCTGCATGACCTTCAGGTAATGCGAGAGCCGCGTGATGATGAACATGTACGGGAGCTGCGTGCCGAGCCGGTAGTTGGTCTCCGCCGCCTTGCCCTCGGGCGTGTTGGCGAAGATCTTCGGCTTCTGGCAGCTGTTGGCGGAGAAGAACGCCGCGTTGTCGCTGTCCTTGCGGAACGTGAGGCCGATGAAGCCCTGCTCGGACATCTCGTACTCACGACGCTCGGTGAGCTGCACCTCGGTCGGGCACTTGGTCTGGACTTCGCCCATCGCCTCGTACTGGTGCAGCGGCAGGTTCTCCACCGCGCCACCGGCCTGCGGGCCGATGATGTTCGGGCACCAGCGGTACTTGGCGAACGAGTCGGCCACGCGCGTCGCCATCGCGATCGCGGTGTGACCCCAGAGGTAGCTGTCGTGGTCGCCGACCACGTCCTCCTTGAAGTTGAACGACTTCACCGGGACGGTCTCCGGACCGTACGGGAGGCGCAGCAGGAAGCGGGGCGCGCACAGGCCGACGTAGCGGCTGTCCTCGCTCTCGCGGAAGCTGTGCCAGCGCGCGTACTGCGGACCCTCGAAGAGGCTCTGCAGGTCCTTGAGCTTCGGCAGCTCGGTGTAGCTCTCGCAGCCGAACATCTTCGGCGCGGCGTTCGACATGAACGGCGCGTGCGACATCGCCGAGACCGACGCGATGTTCTGCAGGAGCTGCATGTCCTGCGGCCCGGTGTCGAACTCGTAGTTGCCGCAGAGCAGCCCGAACGGCTTGCCGCCGAACGTGCCGTACTCGTTGGAGTACACGTGCTTGTAGAGGCCGCTCTTGACGATCTCCGGACTGTCCTCGAAGTCCTCGAGGAGCTGCTCCTTCGACACGTTCAGCAGCGAGACGCGGATGTTCTCGCGGAAGTTGACGTTGTCGATGAGGTACTTCAGCCCGCGCCACGTGGACTCGAGCTTCTGGAACTTCGGGTGGTGCAGGATCGCGTTGATCTGCGCGCTCATGCGCTGATCCACCTCGGCGATCATCGCGTCGACGACCGCCTTGTCGACTCGCTCCCCCTTGCGGTTGGGTGCGAGCATCTCGGTGACGAACGCCTGGATACCCCGACGCGCGACGTCGTACGTCTCGTCCTCGGGCTTGATCTTGGCTTCGGCGAGCATGCTCTCGAGGAGCGAGCCCTCCTCTGCCTCTGCCTCTGCGCCTGCTGCTTCGGTCTGTTCTTCAGCCATCTTCGTTCACCTATTCCTCGCCGCCCTCGTCGCCCATGCCTAGCTCGGACATGAGCTTCTCGCGCGCCGCGTCGTCCCCGAGGAGCCCCTGGATCTTCTTGCGGAACTTCGGGATGTTCCCGAGCGGTCCCTTGAGCGCGGTGAGCGCGTTGCGGAGCTGCATGAGCTGTCGCAGCTCCGGCACCTGCTCCGCGATGCCCTCCGGCGTGAAGTCCTTGAGCGAGTTGAACTTCAGGTTCATCGCCATCTCGGCCCCCTCCTCACCGGACAGCTTGTCCGGCACGGTGAGGTTGTCGAGCGACAGCTTCTGTTCGGCCATGACGTCGGCAAAGTTGTCTTTGTCGACGTTGATCGGCTTGCGTTCCTCGAGAGGGGTGTCGTCGGGCTTGCCCGTGTAGTCCCCCATCATCATGATCCGCAGGGGAAGCTCGACCTCCTCCTGCTGATCGCCGGTCGCAGGCTTGTAGGTAATGTTCACGCGCTCCTTCGGAGCGACAGAGCCCTCTTTACCCATCCTTCTCGTCTCCCGTGATCAGTCACTTTCGTTCGGAGCGAGCATCCGGCCCTCCCCGAGGGACGCGTAGGATGCCTGTTTTGGCAGCCCACGTGAACCCCTAAGATCGAGGCCTCAGCCCGGACCACCCGCCTTCGCGGCCGCCATCGGGTCGACGCGGCAGAGCCGTCGGAACACCACCGCCGCGCGGTCGGGCGCGTCCGACTCCTTCTTCATCGCCTTCAGGCAGGCGAGGTGCGATCGGTAGCAGTCCGCGGCGAGCTCCGGATCCCACTGCTCGAGGGACGTGCCCTCGATCTCGGCCCCGAGCGCTTCGAAGATCCCGTCGGCGACCGGGGCCGCCTTGCCGGAGAGCGTCTGCGCCATCGCGAGCTTCGCGGCGAACCGCGCCCGCCCGCTGCGCGCGCCGTTCGCGAGCCCGGTCAGCGCCTCGAGCGCCTCGTCGACCTTACCGCCGGCGGCGAGGCTCCGCGCCGCCGACAGGACCTCCGCCCCCTCGCCGCCCCCGCCGCCTCCGCCGTCGCCGGCCGGGAGCACCTCGGTGTTGATCCACTCCTTGGTCAGCTCGCTCGCGAACGGCATCCCGCCGTTGAACGAGTAGTCGAGCAGCTCGGGGAAGCGCTTCACGTAGAACGCGGTCGCGGCGAGCACCGCCGTGTGCGCCTCCGCGAACTTGCCGCCGAGGTTCGAGAGCGCGACCGCGGTGAAGCGGTGCAGGTCGAGCCAGACCGGCTTGGTCGGGATCGCGGTCTCGGCCGCCTTGATCAGCTCCTCCCAGTTCCCTTCGTTCAGGTGGCGCTCCATGTCGGAGACCATCCGCTCGTTGGGCGGAGGGATGCGGGTCTGCCCGTTGTCCGCCGGCGGCAGGCCCTGGCCGGCCATGATCGCGAGACGCTGGAAGTGGTACGCGAACGGCTCCTCGAGCGACGCGTCGCGGATCGACTTGGCCGCCTTGCCGAGCGACCCGCCGACCTCCTTGGCGAACTTCTTGATCTCCTTGGCGTCCGTGAGGTCGCCGACCTCGACGCTCGCGCTCGGCATCGCGGCGCCGCCCCCCGACGAGGCCGGCGCCGGGCGCGGGGCCGAGGCCTGCGGAGCGGCCGCCGCCTGGGGCTTGGGCTCGGGCTTGGGGGCCGCCTTGGCGGGGACCGACATCTTCAAGCGCTGCACGGTGTCCTGCAGCGGGCGGACCGACGGGGCGGCGTCCTCGAACTTGTCGCGCACCGTCGCGGTGAAGCGCTTGACCGAGATCTCGAGCAGCTCGACGGACTGCGCGTCGTCGGCGGTGAGCTTCACCTCGGGCAGGCGCGGCTCGAGCCGATCGAGCAGCCACGACAGCGCGTTGGCGCGGCCCCGGATCCGCCGCGCGGGCGGGAAGCCCTCGTCCCAGTACTTGTCACACAGCTGCGTGATGATCTCGAAGCCGGTCGCGAGCCCCTCGAGGCCCTTCGTCTCGTACAGCGCGTAGGCGACGTAGCTCGCGATGAGCAGGTCCTTGGAGGTGTTCTCGAGGATGCCGCCGCCGCGCGCGATCACCGTCGACCAGTCGAGCTGCGAGCCGGTCGGCGTGTCGAGCGCGGTGATGTCGTTGCGCAGCTCCTCGTGCGACAGCTCGTACTTCGCGTCGATGCCCGCCGGCGCGTCGCCGGGGACCGGCTCGGTCCACTTCTTCGCGGAGTCGGTGAGCTTCGCCTCGAGGTCCTCGCCCGCCGGCTCGGGCTCGGCGGCCGGAGCCGCCGCGGGCGCGGCCTCCGCCGGCGCGGCCGCGGGTGCCGCCGCCGCCGGGGCCGCCTCCGCCGCCGGGGCGGGGGGTGGCTCGGTGTCGGACGCCCCGCCGCCGTCGGCGCGCTCGGGCAGGGACATCTTCAAGCGCTGCACGGTGTCGACCATCGGCCGGATCGCCGGCGCCTGGTCCTCGAACTTCTCGCCGACCACCTCGCGGAGCCGGTTGACCGCGGCCTCGAGCGCGTCGACCGCGTCGTGGTCGCCCTGGCCGACCTGCGTCTCGGGGAGGGTCGTGTCGAGCTTGTCGACGAGCCACGCGACCGCGTTGACGCGCGCGCGGATGCGGCGGACCGGCGGGTACATGTCCTCCCAGAACCGATCCATCGACTCGGCGATCAGGAACAAGCCGCCCGCGAGCCCGAGGAGCCCCTCGTTCTGGTACAGGCCGAAGGAGGCGTACGACAGGATCAAGACGTCCTTGGCGGTCTCCTTCGTGAGCTTCTCGGCGTCCTTGACGACCTTCTCCCAGTCGGTCGTCCCCGTGGTCGGCGAGTCGATCTTCGCCGCCTCGTTGCGGATCTCCTCGTGGAGCGGGTCGTAGCGGGCGTCCTCCCCGGCCGGAGAGCCGTCCGCGATGGGCGCGAGCCAGTCTTCGACGCGCGCGCGGGCCGCGGCTTCGGTCATCGCAGGGTCCCGCTCGCGGCGCGCTGGCTCAGGCTCTCGATGAGCTGACCCAGCGGCGTCTCGCCGTCCACGCCGTCGAGGGTCGCGCCGAGCGCGTCGCGGGCGGCCTCGACGGCCTTGTCGCGCTCGGTGGTCAGGGGCCAGAGGCGGCTGTGGGACATGTCGGGGTTCGAGAGGAACTGCAGGATCTGGAGCGACGCGGGGCCGAGCGACACGAGCAGGCGCGGCGCCGGATCCTCGATCCAGAACGCCTGCGGGTGCGCGGGCGGGAACCCGAACACCTTGTGGGTGAGCTCGAGCCAGACGAACAGATCCACGTCCACGTGGACGGGGCAGTCGAGCACGGTGACCGGCTTGCTCGGGTCACCCTTCGATGCGTCCTGACAGGCCGTCAAGAAGGTTTGATACGCGTAGAAGTGCATCGCCGAGTCGGCGCCGAAGAGCCGCTCGTGCACCTCGTTGGGCAGCGGGTGCGAGAGCGCCTGATCGCAGACCTGCGCGGCGCGCTGCGCCTCGCCGTCCCCCGCCTGCGGGAGCCCCGCGAGGGCGGCTCGCACCTGCTCCCACTCCATCTCCTTGGCGCGGTCGCCGAGCGCGGCCGCCGCGTCGAGGAACGGCGCCCACGCCACCGGCATCGCGCCGAAGCGCTCGCGCGCCGCGGCGATGGGCGTCGTCGCGAAGAACACGATCGGGTACTTGCGCCCCACCTTGTCCTCGCTGGGCACCGCGACCGCAACGACCGTCTCCTCGGCCCCGGGGGGCGTGAACACGATCCGGATCGGGTGCTCGGGGAGGTCTCCCCCGGCGCCGCGGAGCGAGTCGTTGGACTCTTGGACCCACTGTTCGAAGGCCCTCGCGGTGGCCCCCGAGACGTTGTGACGGACGAAGTCACCCTTCGCCGGGATCTTTCCGAACACGCCGAGCTCCGGCATCGATACTCCTTCGCGAACGCGGGCGATGGAACCGCGATCGATGCCCGGCCGTCAATGGCTTGTAGCTGGCCTCAGCGCGCGATGCGCTCTCGGCCACACCATGACACAGGCCGCGCGGGTTCCGCGCGGCCTGTGTCATGGGGGAGAACGCCGGGCAGGCGCAGGCGCAAGCGCAGGGGCAAGGGAGCGGGCCTGCCCCTGCGGGGCTGGCCCGCTAGCGGATCCGACAGGTGGTGCGCCCGCTGACGATCTCGCGGGGGGGGTCGACGTTGCGGCCGCGCAGCGGCTGCAGGAAGGCGGGGTTGCGGCTGCGGCCGACGACGCCGAAGAAGGGCGCGTCACCGCGGACCGGGCGGATCTCGATGGCCACGTCGATGCCCTGGTCGCGCAGGCGCCAGGTCATCCGGAACACGCGGTGGTTGCGCGAGTGCTGCGTGACGGTGGCCTGCTCGAGGAGGCGGAACATGCCCCACTCGCCCGTCTGCTCGATGCGCTCGTGCACGCCGCCGGCGCCGCGGACCTCGAGGCTCGCGCCGGCCTCCGGCGACTCGCCGGGCCAGGTGAACCGCGTCCAGCGCTCGGGGCTGTTGTGATACTCCATGCACGTCCCGCCGACGCAGAGCTCCTGCGTCGCGACCCGCGGCGAGGGGATGACCCGCGCGTCGAACTGCACGGTCGGGCCCTCGGCCCCGGGCGGGAAGAACGTGCTGGTGATGTCGTTGGCGCGCTCGAGGTACTGCAAGAGCTGCGTGCGGTACGCGCGGCTGGCCTGCTGGCCGAGGTTCTGCGCGAAGACGAACGAGTCACCCTCCTTCGGGACGCGGCGGCTGAGCACCTCGTCGTAGAAGGCCCACAGCGTCCCGCCCTCGGGCAGGTAGAAGGCGCCGAAGTCCGCGATCGGGATGTCGTGCCCGCTCGGGTTGAGCGGGTAGCCGTTCTCGATGTTGCGGTGGTACGGCATGAAGACCTCGGTGCACCACGAGCGGCCGGCGCCGGACGCCTGGCCCATCGCGACGCTCGCGGCGGAGCCCTCGATCGGCGGCCACAGCAGCGACTCGAGGCGCGGACGCCAGCCGACCTCCTGCGCGAAGATCAGGCCCTGCGTGGTCGTGCGCGCGGTCTGCAGCGCGGTCTGCAGCGCCTCCTCGGTGCCGTCGGGCGTGTCGAGGTGGGTCTGCAGCGCGTCGCGGACGACGTGCAGCTGCTCCTCGTACGTGCCCACCGGGAGCTCCGGCGGCGGCGGCGGCTCCTGCCCCTCGGCGGGCGCCGGGGGCGGCGGGACCGCGCCGAAGCGCGTGAAGCCCTCGAACGCGAGGAACACGTGCTCGGGGGTGAGGTCCTCGTCGTCCTCGCCCTCCTCGTCGTCACCCACGCTGATGCCGGCGCCCCGCACGATGCGGCGCACCGCGCTGCCGCCTCGAACGCGGCCAACGCGACGCCAGAACTCGTCCCACATCGAGCGCTCGAGCCGCGACTCGCCCTCGCCGTCGTCGTCGTCCTCGGTGGTCGGGTCGGGCAGCGTGGTGTTGTAGAGCACGTTCGCGAAGAGCCTTCGGTACGGCTCGGGATCGCCGCGCGTCAGGTCGCGCAAGCCGCGGAGCGTCTCCACGTTCCCCTGCGGCGGGATGACCACGATGCTGCGCAAGAAGTCGCGCCACTCGGTGATGTACGCCCGGAAGTACTGGTTGCGGAGGTTCTGGAGATCCTCCTCGGCCTGCTCGGCGTCCTGCTGGGCGCGCGCGCCCTCGCTGCCGAGCACCCACGGCTCGCCGAACACGCCCGAGTCGGCCGAGTCGAGCATCTCCCGCACGCGCGAGTCCCAGGCGCGGCGGGTGAACGCGCCGCGCACGGTGCCGTTCGCCTCCCAGGGCTGACGCTGGCCGGTGCGGCGGACGGGGTTCTCCTCGTCGACGTGCCGGGCGACGGTGTTGCCGACCAGGTTCGTGATGTCGAGGTCGTAGCCCATCGGCTCGATCTCTTGGATGATCCGATCGAGCGCCATGTCGGTCGCGGACACGCGCGTCAGCGCGCGGCGCACGCGGGCCACGGTGTCGTCGTCGCGCGGGAAGCGCAGCGACTGCGCCGGGTCGAAGCTGTCCGGGTCGTCGAGCCGGCGCTCGTCCTCGCTCGCGAGGAGCTGAGTGAACAGCGCCGCGTGGCGCTGCATCTCCTCGCGCGTCTCCTCGCCGAGCTCTTCCTCGCCGCCCATCGACTCGAACCAGCGATCGGCGATGTTGTCCGACAGCCACTCGGCCGCGTCGTCGTCGTCGGAGAGGTCGGGCTCCTCGTCCTCGGTCGGGCGCGTCGTGAGCAGGTGCATCTTGAGGCGGTCGTACATCTGGGCGTGCTCGGCGCCGGTCGGCATCGAGTCGCGCAGCGCCTCGTAGCGGCGCCCGAAGTCATCCATCGCCTGCTGGTCGGCGTCGACGATGGGCTGCACCACGGCGCCGCGCAGCAGCGACGTGTAGTAGTCCTCGGTCGGCTCGACGATGCCGCTCGGGTACATCCCCAGCCACAGCGCCTCCTGCGTGCCGCCCTCTTCGTGGTCGCGCAGGTTCTCCACCTGCTCGCGCAGCGGGGTCAGGTCCGCCGGGTCGAGCGGTCCGTCGCCGGTGTTCGCCTCCGCGACGCGGTCGACCACCGCCTCGGTGTCCTCGATCACCTCCGTGGCGTTGAACCACGCCGCCGCGGGGCCGATCAGCACCAGGAGCGCGAGCGCGAAGATCGCGGCGGCCGCGAAGTACACGTTGCGCTTCTGTCGCTTCTGCTCCGCCTCGCTCCGCGTCGCGATGTCGCGGTCGGGGAACACGACGTTCAGGAAGACGTCGCGGAGGAAGTAGCTCTTCGCCTCGGTGACGGGCTCGCCGAGGTTGACCTCGCTGCGGATGCCGAAGGCCTCGGCCATCTTGTGCATCACGCGGTCGATCGGGCGCCCCTCCTGGGTGCCGCTCGAGAAGTAGACGCCGCGGAACATCGGCGTCTCGCCGAACACGCTGCCCTCGCAGACCTGGCTGACGAAGTCGGTGCAGCCGCGGCGCAGCGAGGCGAGCTGCTGCGGGAAGCTGTGGACCAGCTCGCGGGTCTCGATCTTGCGCTCCTGGCCCATCCGCTTGAGCGAGCGCTTCTCGACGATCGACACCATCTCGTCGAACCGCTCCTGGAAGTGGTACCCGGGATCGGACGGCGGGTCGGCGAGCGGGACGGTGAAGCCCCAGACCTGACCGCGCTCCTGGCGGCCGAGGTCCCCGAAGGTCTCGACGAAGCCCGGCACGAGATCGGCCTTGGTGAAGAGGATGTAGACCGGCAGCGACATCTGCAGGCGGTTCTGCACCTCGTCGATCCGCTCGCGCATGCGACGGGCGAGGGAGGCGACCTCCTCGTCGTGCGCTCCGCCGATCTGGTCGAGGCCGACCGCGCAGATGATCCCGTTGAGCGGCTTGCGGGGCCGGAACTTCTTCACGAGGTCGAGGAACGACATCCACTCGTCGCGGTCCTCCTCCTCGGTCGTCCAGCGGCCGGCGGTGTCGAGCAGCACGGCCTCGTTGGTCAGCCACCAGTCGCAGTTGCGCGTGCCCCCGACGCCGCGGACGCCGCCGCCGGACGAGGACATGTAGGGGAACTGCAGCCCCGAGTTCTTGAGCGCGGTCGTCTTGCCGGCGCCGGGCGGCCCGATGATCAGGTTCCAGGGCAGCGCGTAGAGCGCGTCCTCGCCGCCGCGCGCGAGCTTGCTGCTCTTGAGCGCGCCGATGGCCTTCTGGAACTCCTGCTGCATCTGCAGGACTTCCGCCTGCATGTCGGGTCGAGCGCTGCGCGCTTGCTCCGCCGCCTGCGCCGCGAGCGCCTTCTCGAGCTCGCGGGCCGCTCTGCGGGCGCGGAGGCGCCGCGTGATCGCGATGGCCGCCAGCACGAGGATCGCCAGGACGGTGACCGCGAGCGGCGTGAAGATGGTGATGACCGGGAAGAAGATCCAGAGGACCCATGCGGCGATCACCAGGACGGCGGCGATGATGTACTTGAGCATCGTTGATGACTCTCGTCAGGCGCCCCCGTTCAGGGCGCGGAGGCTTGGCTGACCTGCTCGATGTGCTCGACCAGATCGTCGGCTTGGCTCGACACGCTGATGTTGAGCCCGACGACGACACCGATCGCGATCACCAGCGCCGCGATGGCGACGATCACCAGCGGCAGGTTCGAGCGAGCCCCGCCGAGGTTCTCTTGAGGACGAGCGGCGTGCGGCGCGAGCTGCGCGTCCGCGATCAACCCCGCACGGCTGAGGATTCCACCCACCTCTTCGGTGATCGACGCGAGCTCGATCTCCCCGCCACGGACCCTGTATTGACCTTGGAATCCGAAGAGCAGAGCCAGGTAGTAGACCTTCAACACTTCCATCCGGGAGTTATCGTGCCGAAGGTTCTGCAGGTTCGTGAAAAAACCTTCACCCGCGACGTTGGTGTTGAAGAGCTGCAACTGAAGTGATCGGGGCAGCCAGTAGTCCCGCAGCTCCCCGCCCTTGCTCATCACGACCTCGTCGGTGAGCGCGACCAGCGCGTAGCCGATGTCCTGGACATCCTGCTGCGCGAAGCCCACCTCGGCCGCCCTGCGCATGGCGCGATCGACGAACGATCGCATGCGCTGATAGAGCATCTCCGGCATCGGCTGGGAACGCTCGTCCGCCCGCCGAATCTGCGCGAGCGCGTTGAAGACTTCCTTCGTGACCTCGTTGACGCGGTCCATGCTCTAACCCTTCAGCGGAATCCCCAGGAGCTCGACCTTGGTCGCGCCGGGATCGAACGGGCGCGGGAGGTACATCGCGATCTGCCGATCGGTGACGACGTTGCGCCAGTAGTTGTTGTCCGTCGAGATGACGAAGTAGACGACGCCCGCCTTGATCGGGATCTCCGGCGGCGGGCGGAACGTGACCTCCACGGAGGCCCCGGGCGTCGCGGCGCTGAGGATGGAGTTGATGTCCCCCCAGGACGCGATCTTGCTCAGGCGAGGCAGCGTGTTCGCGACCTCTTGCTCGGCGATGCTCGACCGGATGCCGATGAGGTACTTGCTGCACCCCATCAGGCGGTCGTCGGTCAGCTGGCCGAGGTACATCCCGTCCTCGCGCCCGTCGAGCATCATGGAGACGTAGTGCTCCTTGACGGTCGCCTGGAGCAGGTCGGTGATGCGCGCGAACAGCGGCTCGAAGGTGCTCCGCAGGTCGTTGTAGTTGAACTTGGGCAGCTGGGCGGGGTCGAAGTCCGCGCTGAACGTCGCGAGCTGGCCGCCCAGCGTGATCATCCAGACGTACGCGGTCCGCGGGGGCACCTCGGGCATGTCCACGAGGTGGTTGAGCACCGGCAGGTACGTGTTGACCGCGTTCAGCAGCAAAAAGCGCGTGATGTCGGCGGCGTTGTACTCGACCGTGGCGTCCCCGCGCTCGCGCGCGGCCTCGGCCAGCGAGCGGCGGCGGGTCGACATCAGCCGCAGCAGCCGCCGCATCCCCGCGAGGATGAACGGTGACGCCTCGATCCGCAGGACGGGCGGCACGTAGGGGTCGTTGATCGCCAGGTTGCCCGACGCGTCGCGGCACAGCTCGGCGATCTTCAGCGTGATGTAGTCGTCGCGCGGCTCGTCGCCGAACAGGACCTGAAGGTTGCGCTGACCGAACGAGACCTCGAGGCTCGACCCCTCGCCGGTGAGATCCGGGACGGTCTTGTTCGAGACCACGTAGCGGGTGCGATCGCCCTGACTCTCGCCGTAGTTGGAGACGCCGTCGCGCTCGCGCGGGACGCCGACGTAGACCTCGAGGACGTCTTGGGTGTGCGGGAAGTGACCCTCGACCGGGCGCGACGGCGGCAGCTCGGCGTCGCCGGAGTCGCAGTCCATCACCAGCCCATCGGGCAACACGGCTTGCAGCTCGGAGACGCGGACCTGACCGCTCTCGAGCGCTCGGCGGTCCACCTCGACCTTGAGCACGCCCCAGTTGAGCGGCTCGAGCGCGTCCAGTCGGGAGCCGACCAGACGCTCGTGGTAGAGGTCCTGCTGCTGCAGGTGCTGCGGGCTCATGAGGAGCCCCTCGGACCAGACGACTCGAAGCGGATTCATCACAACGCCTCCTACGGTGCAGGTGCGGAGGGCGCTTCGACCGACGGTGTCTCTGGCGTGGGGGCCTCGGGGGTCTCCGCCTCGGGTGCTTCGACACCCTCTGCGGTGCTCCCCGCCTGCTCTGCCGCGCTCTGTTCCGCCTGGCACATGACGTCACCCTCGTCACAGGGAGGCGGAGGATACTCCAGTCGGATGCTCCCCTCGATCTGATAGTCGTCGAGCTCGAAGCCGACGTAGACGGTGGGCTGCTCGGGCGGCGCCTCCTCCGGGTTCTCCTGGAGCGCGGCGCACGTGGCCTCCTGGGCCGGCGGCGGCAGCTCGAGGATGGTCCGCCAGGACACGCCGGCCGGGCGGCGCACCGCCGCGAAGCCGACGATGTAGTTCGCGTCCGGGTTGCGCTCGAACTGCCGCTGGATACGCGTCTCCGGGAAGACGGTGAACTCGTCCTTGCCGAGGAACGCGTCGCCGAGGACCTCTTCGTCGTTGGCGTGGATCTCCTCGAAGCTCGCGGTCTCCATCACGCTGATGTTCGCGAGCTGGTAGACGCGGACGAGGGTCGGCAGGGGCCGCCCCTGTTCGTCTTGGTTCATGCGGTCGGAGGCCGTGACCGTCATCTGCGCGTCCTCCTGCGCGTCGCAGCTGGGACGCTGCGATCCGCCGCATGCACAGAGGATCGAGATGGCGCTCAGGAGAAGTAGTGGGCGTGAGTACATGGTGTAAACCCTCTGGATCCCCCAAAAACCAGGCGATTCGGGAGGATCGCGACCGATCGTGCCCGACACCTGCCGACGCGGGCAAGATTTGGGGGTGGACAGCTTCGGGCCGATGACTACCGTGATTCGGCCTCGCGGTGAGGCACTAACCCAAATCGAACACGAAGGACAGCGAACATGGCACTCGAGATTTACCTGGAAGGCACGCTCAATGGTGAGGACCTCGCGGAGACGGAGAACGCGACGGCGACCCCGACCTGCGGTGGTGATGATGTAAGCGCGATGGT
>Ga0070728_10002145_pt1 | contig 25558 bp, 16 predicted proteins | sample tdDd471_FD_66723 | JGI IMG/M metagenome (GOLD analysis project Ga0070728, IMG submission 66723) | Marine sediment microbial communities from the Atlantic coast under amendment with organic carbon and nitrate - tdDd47.1 | ecosystem: Environmental > Aquatic > Marine > Coastal > Sediment | place...
GGTCATACCCCAGCCGTGATTGACGGTAACGCCGTGATCGTCGCTCATACGCTCGATGACCGATTGCGGACAAGCCGCACCGCCGACACATAGTCGTTCCAGCTTCGTCAGCTTTTTGTTGTTGGCTTCGAGCCAGTCGAGCAAACCCAGCCAGATGGTCGGCACACCTAAGGTGTAACTCACCTCTTCGTTTTCAATCAGCGCAAACAAGGTTTCCGGATCTGCCATCTTCTGACCGGGCAGCACCAGCTTTGACCCGTTCATCGGTGCCGCATACGGAACGCCCCAGGCGTTCACATGAAACATCGGCACCAGAGGCATGACGCAGTCGCGTGCGGACAAGCCCATAACATCAGGAAGAGATGCGCCATAGGCGTGCAGCACCGTGGCGCGATGACTGTACAGAACGCCTTTGGGATTACCGGTAGTGCCTGAGGTGTAACACAGCGCTGCGGCAGCCTCTTCGTGCAGCTCCGGCCAGTCAAACTCGTCATTCTCCAGTGCCAGAATTTCTTCGTAGCACATCACCGGCAAGTCTCTGTCGGCGGGCGGCATTGCATCTGCTGATGACAGCACTATTACTTCCGGCCGCACCTCCATATCCGCCAGCACCGCTTTCACCAAAGGCAGAAACATGGGGTCGGTGAACAACAAACGGTCGCCGGCATCTTCAATGATGTAACGAACCTGGTCTTCGAACAGTCGTGGATTAATGGTGTGGCACACCGCTCCCGAACAGGACGTGGCGTAATACAACTCGAGGTGGCGGTGATCGTTCCAGGCAAGTGTGGCAACGCGGTCGCCCGGCTGCACATTCAACTGCTGCAGGGCATTGGCGAGCTGCCGGGAACGCTTGAAGATGGAGCGGAAGTTGAGGTGAAAGCCACCATCGGGTGAGTCGTGCGTAACGGATACAACCGGAGCATCGGAGAAGTTGGCATCTGCGAAACGCAGGATGTTGGTAATCAACAACTGCGAGTTCATCATCAGCCCCTGCATCACGCTCTCCTCAATCCGCTTTATATTCTGATGGTCTTGCTGCTACCTGCGGCTTAGCCACCGATGTAGTACATCTCGACCTTTTGCTCGTGGTCGGGATGCTTGGCCCGCTCTTCACTGTAGCGGTCGGTGCGTTTCTGCCAGATGTCGACAAGCATCTGCAGCAATTCTTCATCGGTAGCGCCTGCGCGCATCGGACCCTTCAGGTCCATACCACCGGTGGCAAACAGACAGGTGTACAGCTTGCCGTCGGATGACAATCGGGCGCGGGTGCAGCTGCCACAGAAAGGCTCGGACACAGAAGTGACAAAACCGATCTCGCCACTGCCGTCTTCAAAGAGATAACGACGCGCCACTTCACCGTGATAGTTCTGCTCGGCAGGCTGCAGCGGCCAGCGATCAGAAATACGCTCCAGCATCTCTGCCGCAGGTACTGTTTCGGAACGCTGCCAGTGGTTAATGGTGCCAACGTCCATGTACTCGATAAAGCGCACAATGACACCTGAGCCCCGGAAGTGTTTCACCAGATCCAGCACTGATGACTCATTGATGCCGCGTTTGATTACCGCGTTAATCTTGATTGGTGTGAGGCCGGCTTCGGAGGCCTCTTTAATACCGCGCAACACTTTGTCGCGACTGCCACGGCCACCACTCATTTCGAGGAAGGTTTTCTCATCCAGAGCATCGAGACTGACGGTAACCCGGCTTAAGCCGGCAGCCGCCAACGCTGCCGCATGTTGCGGTAACAGGATACCGTTCGTAGTAAGCGCGATGTCATCGATGCCCTCGATGCATTCCAGGTCACCAATCAGTTCGGAAATACCCGGGCGCAGCAAAGGCTCACCACCGGTAATACGCAACTTGTGCACGCCCAGTCCGGCAAACAGGCGGGCCAGACGGGTGATCTCATCAAAGGACAGGCGCTCTTCCGAGGCCAGAAACTTGAAATCTTTGTGGTACTTGTCTTCCGGCATGCAGTACGGGCAACGGAAGTTGCAGCGGTCCATCACGGAGATCCGCAGATCACGCAGAGCGCGACCCATTTGATCCCGAATGACCGACCCTTTATCCACCGGAAAGCTGACCAGTTTGTCCTGCATGTTCTTAATCCTTTGAGAATCCGTCCCGGTCACCGGACCCGACGGCCGGACAGAAGCGACAGTTTACCCCACTGGTTTATACTTTCCCGCTCTTACATGTAATGACATTTGGCAAAGCCGGTTGTTCACCGCCGCTTTACAAATCATCTGAAACCGCAACAAAGCCGAAATCTAAAGTCGAATTACGACCACGAGCTGTTTATGAGCGACATTCCCGCGACGATGAAAGCCGTCTGTATCAACGAGCCGGGCGGCCCTGAAGCCCTGCAGATAAGCGATATTCCGGTGCCGCAGCCGGCAGCAAACGAGGTTCTGATTAAAATCGGCGCAGCCGGCGTGAACCGTCCGGACTGCCTGCAACGTCAGGGACTCTACCCGCCCCCTCCCGGCGCCTCAGAGATTCCCGGTCTGGAAGTGGCCGGCATTGTCGTTGCCACAGGCGCAGATACCAGCCGCTATAAAGAAGGCGATCGCGTATGCGCTTTGTTAACCGGTGGTGGTTATGCCGAATACTGCGTAGCTCCCGAGCCGCAATGTCTGCCGGTGCCCGACGGACTTAGCATGACCGAGGCAGCGGCCGTTCCGGAAACCTTCTTTACCGTCTGGAGCAACGTGTTCCAGCGCGGCGCTCTGCAAGCCGGTGAAACGTTATTGGTTCACGCAGGCGCCAGTGGCATCGGCACCACCGCCATTCAGCTGGGCAAAGCTTTTGGCGCAACAGTCATCGCAACCGCGGGCAGCGACAAGAAAGTTCAGCTGTGCGAATCACTCGGCGCTGACCAGACCGTTAACTATCGCGATGAAGACTTTGTTGAAGTCATTAAAGAAGCGCACGGCGGTGTCGATGTCATTCTGGATATCGTCGGCGCCGACTATCTCGCCGGCAATGCCAAAGTTCTGAAACCCGACGGACGACTGGTTGTCATCGCCGTACTGTCCGGCGCAAAAGCCGAGATCAATCTGGCACAGGTACTTATGAAACGCCTAACCGTGACCGGCTCTACGCTGCGCGCGCGGCCGGTCAGCGTAAAACAGGCCATCGCTGAAGACATGGAGCCGAAGGTCTGGCCCCTGCTCGCAGATGGCACCGTCAAACCGGTGATCCAGCAAGTGTTCCCACTCGCCGAAGCCGGCGCAGCACAAGCCATACTCGACGCCAACGAGGCCGAGGGCAAAGTTGTACTGGCCGTGACTGACATCAGCGCAGAAGTGGATAGCTGATGTCCGACGGCAACAAACCGGAGCATTTCCGCATCTCTGCGCAGCTTGCGGAAGATCTCATCGCAGAACGACTGCAGACTCTGCCCGCCGAAGCCGTGCCGCTGGCCGAAGCCACCGGTCGCATACTTTGCGAAGACGTTATTGCCGAACGTGACCAACCCCCGTTCAACCGGGCAACGATGGACGGCATTGCAGTCAGCTCGTCTGCTGATGTGCGCAGTTACACCATCGCCGGCGTGCAGGCTGCAGGCGCTGATGCGCAAACCCTCGCTAATGCAGAAGATTGTTTTGAAGTGATGACCGGTGCCGCCATGCCGGCCGGTGCCGACACCGTTATTCCGGTGGAACGAATTAGCATTCAGGATGGTGTCGCCATCATTGAAGAAGGTTATACCGCCGAACCGCAGCAGTTTGTGCATCAACGCGGCTCCGATCATCGCGAAGGCGATGGGCTCATGCGGCCCGGCACACGCATCGGTCCGCCGGAAATGGCGGCTCTGACTGCCGCGGGTAGCGCCACCGTGAAGGTGTCCTGCCTGCCGGCTATCGCAGTAGTGTCCACCGGTGACGAACTCGTCGATGTCGGCGAAGCCATGGGCGATACACAGATACGTTCGTCCAATGACAGGGCTATAGAAGCGTCATTGCGGCAGCGAGGATTTACCAAAGTTAGCCGCCACACGATCGCCGACGACCGCGAAGCACTGCACTCGACGCTCAGCCGTTTGCTGGATGCGAACGACGTGCTGATCCTGAGCGGCGGCGTGTCGATGGGTAAGTTCGATTACATTCCCGGCGTGCTCAATGAGCTGGGCATCGAAGTGGTGTTCCATAAAATCACCCAGCGTCCCGGCTTACCGATGTGGTTCGGCGTGCATAAAACCAACGGCAAACCGGTATTCGCATTGCCGGGCAACCCCGTCTCTACTCTGGTCTGCCTGACCCGCTATGTGCTGCCGGCTATACAGCAGATGTCTGCAGCCGGCGATATTACGGCGGAGTACGCAACGCTGAGCACCGAATTGAAGTTTGAACCTGCACTAAGCTGGTTCGTGCCGGTCACACTGGAATCCGGCAGCACCGGACTGATTGCCACCCCGAAACTGACGAATACGTCGGGCGACTTTGTTGCACTGGCGAATACAGCCGGCTTCATCGAACTCGATGCGGCGCAAAACCACTTCGCTGAAGGCTATACTGCCCGCCTGTTTCGTTGGTAAGACGCGACGTCGCGATTGCCAAAACCACCTCAACCCTTTGATATGCTTTTGTTATGAGTCACGACAACAACACCAACCGCGAGTTTATCCCGCTGAACATTGCACTGCTTACCGTGTCCGACAGCCGTACGCATGAAACCGACAAGTCCGGCGCAGTGCTGAAAGAACGCCTGGAAGGTGCGGGCCATACCAATATCGACAAGCAGATCGAGCCGGATGACATCTACCGGATACGCGCCACAGTGTCAGGCTGGATAGCCGACCCTGATGTACAGGTAGTCATTACCACCGGTGGTACCGGGATTACCGGACGCGACGGCACTCCCGAGGCTGTGCAACCACTGCTCGACAAAATTATCGACGGCTTCGGTGAAATGTTTCGCGTGCTGTCTTACGAAACCATCGGCACGTCGACACTGCAGTCGCGCTGTCTGGCCGGCGTTGCCAACGGCACGTATATTTTCTGTCTGCCGGGCTCAACCGGTGCGTGCAAAGACGGCTGGGACCAGCTGATCGCTGCGCAACTCGATTACCGCACCCGCCCCTGCAATCTCGTGGAACTGATGCCACGCCTGCTGGAAAAATAAGCGGAAATAGATGAATGCTGCGCGATCCTGAAAAACACCCCTGGTCGGAACAGGCCAAACGCAAGATGAACCCGACTATCAAGGTTCATCAGTTCCCCTGCCTGAGCGACAACTACGGCTATCTGGTGCATTGCCCGGCCTCCAACCTCACCGCTACCATCGACACGCCGGATGCCGGCGCTATTCGTGAGGCATTGAAGGAAACCGGCTGGCAGCTCACCCACATCCTGAATACCCACCACCACTGGGATCACGCCGGTGGCAACGAAGAACTCAAGGCAGAAACGGGCTGCACCGTTGTCGGCTCGGCCAATGACGTTGACCGGATTCCCGGTCTCGATATCGCCGTCGATGAAAGCGAACCGTTTCGCTTCGGCACCCATGAAGTTGAGGTACTGCAGACACCCGGCCACACCACCGGTCATATTGTGTACCGCTTTGTGACCAACAACATTGCCTTCGTAGGTGACACGTTGTTTTCGCTGGGCTGCGGCCGTCTGTTCGAAGGCAGCGCCGAAGACATGTGGACCTCTTTGCAAAAGCTTATGCACTGGCCCGATCACACAATGCTCTACTGCGCGCACGAATACACGCAGTCGAACGCACAGTTTGCCGTTACCGTTGAACCGGCCAACGAAGAATTGCAGGCCCGTGTACAACGTGTTGCTGAACTCCGGGCGGCCAACACACCGACGGTACCGAGCAGCCTGCGCATCGAGAAACTGACCAACCCGTTCCTGCGACCCGCATCGCCGGAAATACGGAATGTACTCGGCATGGCGGAGGCCAGCGATACGGAAGTGTTCGCGGAAATTCGTCAGCGCAAAGATAATTTCTGACACCGGTTATTCCTGTGCCGGACTACCTCGCCCATCCAGTCATCCAGTGTCCGTATTGCTGGGAGGAGCTCACGGTGGAGGTTGATCTCAGCGTCGGGGCACAGACTTATATAGAAGACTGTCAGGTGTGCTGTCAGCCGATGAAGATCAGCTACAGCGCCACAGACAGCGAACTTGTGAGCATTTCCGCAGAACAGGAAAACGCCTGAAAGCCTTGCGGTTTATAGACCAGCAAACGATTTGGCGCTTTTTTACAGTTTTTAGAAAGATAAAGCCGTGAAGGCATAGGAATCTGCGGCAAGTTTGGCTAAAATGCGCCACCTTCGGACGGGCTGGAACGTAAATAACCACCGTCTGAAGACACAACACAACAAGGTTTTATTGGTTTATGCGCCCGTAGCTCAGCTGGATAGAGCATCGGTCTACGAAACCGAGGGTCGGGCGTTCGAATCGCTCCGGGCGCGCCATTCCAACAAAAAAAGCACCTCATTGAGGTGCTTTTTTTGTTGGGGCGCTTGGAGCGATCGAACGAAGTTCGTTTCGGGTTCAGATGACGGACGCAGTCCGGCAGATGAAGAGACCGTGAGGAGCGTAGCGACGAGGGGCCATCGCGACCGCGCGCCAAACCAACTCGCCAGATAAACAACGCCTCCGTTCGTTACGGGTTCAGCAGGTGCAACGCGCAGCGGTGCAACTGGTGAAGAGTCTTTGCGAACGCAGTGAAGCAAAGCCATCGCGACGACGCTCAGGAAACCATTCCAGATGGTCAATGACGCAGTTCGTTACGGGTTCAGCAGATGCAACGCGACGCGGTGCAGATGGTGAAGAGTCTGGGAGGAGCAAAGCGACGAGCAGTCATCGCAACGGGCGCATCCCGTCTATGAAGAACAGCGAGAGAGCTACCCAGCCTCAGCCTGCACCTCAACCTTCTCCGCCCGCTTCGAATACTTCTTCCGCACATAGCGGTTCATCGGCTTCTCAAAACCGAAGTAGCAGAACACCGACAATCCGAAAAAGATCACGATAAAGGCGTAGAAGCCAGGGGTAGCGCCAATGGCCAGAGGCTCGGCAACGTAGGTACTCCAGAAATACCACGCGGGCGCCTGCAATATATAGATGCCATAACTCGCCTCACCGAGAATGATAAAAGGCTTAGCGTACTTTGTATCGAAAAACGGCATCCGGTAGACCGATAAGGTCACGATCAGCAGCAAAAACAGCGGCGACATAAAGCTGGAACCGAACGGCAGCATCACCCCGAGCCATGCTGAAATACTTTTCTGACCCACGGTGACCGCCACGGTCAGTGCAACTACAGACCATACAATCAAGCGTGCCACCAGCGGCGACGCCGGCGGCTGTTGTTTACGTTGCTCAGCTGTTCGCAGAAACCAGACAGCGCCCGCCAGGCCCATCAAAAAGCTGCTCAGATGAATAGGCGGCCAGTAGTAGACCAGATCATGCTCAGCCCCGAGCAGGAATGCCGTTTCCGAATTCCACATCACTTGGGTAACTACGATTTGAGTCACTACCCACAGTAGAAACGACAGCGTGAACAATGTCCGGGTTGAAACCGAATGTCGCTTAATCAACCACATGACCAGCGGAAACGACAGATAAAAGAACGCCTCCACCGACAACGACCAACTGGGGCCGTTAATGTTCTCGGGGTTAGGCAGGAACCAGGCGTGCACCATCAGTACGTTCAACACCATGTTCGACAGTGCCGGCGTCCTGCCCTGCAGACACAGATAGGCAATCATCAGAAACAGCGCCAGCAGATACACCGGTACGATCCGGCCTATCCGCGACACGAAGTAGGTTTTTACATCGGAGCGCTGGTTGAAATAGGTAATACCGAGCACAAAACCCGACAGCACGAAGAAGAACGACATCATCGACGGACCGACGAACCGGCCGACACCGGTCACGTCGGAACCGACGTGGGCAACAACCACCATCGAAGCTGCTATAAACCTGCAAAAGGTCAGCTCTTCAATCCGCGGTCTGTCCGAATACTGTGTGGCGTTGTGATCTACGCCGCCGCCAGCGCCCATAAAAACTCCTGTCGGTTCCTGAATCTCATCCTGAGTACGCCAGCTTCGCACAATCCGGCGTTAATGCAGCGTATACGTACAGACATCCCAAAACCGGAATTACGTCAAATTTTCCCCACAACTGACCGCTGTAGAACCACGGCAGGCTGATGCCATACCGCGGTATCTCCTGTCGCGTGCAAAGACCAAAGCCCGCCCTGCCCGGACAAGACCGCCTCACGCAGCCCACGGATACTGATTACAGAAGCAACAGGAGTACCAGCAAATGAACTCAAATGCTCTGAAGACACTGATTCTGCTTACATCTCTGGCCCCCTTGCCGGCTCTGGCATTCGGGATCACTGCGCCGCCCGCCACTGAGCGTGCGCTCGCACCTGCCAATATGAACTGGCAGCAAAGCCTGTCCGTAAGCGACAACGCCCTTGCGCCCCGCCGCGAAAATGATGCCGTTGTGAGCCTGACCGGCAGAACCGGCGAGGTGAATGCGTCCCTGAACACTAGTGATGCTTCCCTGCCAAGCCCCGTACCTCTGCCAGCCGCATGGCTGTTGCTGCTTTCGGCACTCGCCGGAACCGGTTACTTCATCCGTAACACCGCCGACAAACCGCGCCGGAAATAGCCGCACGGCCGTCCTTTTCGGCGTGTTATCGCCCATTTCTGTCGGATTCCCGACGCAGATCCTGCGCAAATCCGGCGCAGAACCCTCTCAAAAACACTGAATCGGCGCTGCCGACCAGCAAAAAAACACCTGATCCTTACCGTATATGGTCCAAATTGGTCATTTGGACATAACGCCCTTTTCCCGTACTTTTTAGTCCGGTAGAACATAGTCTGCTTTATTGGAGAGAGCTCTTTAACGGGACATGCCCAACTGAGCAGAACAATTAAACGGACGAATCAAGGTATTCAGGGACGACATGCCCCCAACTACGAAAAACCGGGAAGCAGAAGGACAAAAGCTGGCAGAGCTGACTGCCGGTCTGCTTGATACAGCCTATCGCTATGGCAAATGGCGCCCCTGGCTGCGCGAATGCGCCGACTTCATGAATTGCGAAAGTGTTTCGATTACCCGCTGGGATCTGGACCGCCCCGCTCCGGGCTTTAGTGTGTCCAACGCGGATGATGAAGCTCCGCTGGAATGGCGCACCTGGTTCTGCCAGCTGCTCGAATGCTACATCCCGAGCAAGCCCTGCATCTTTGACGAGCTGCTCAACAAGCTTGCCGAGCACGCTGAATTCGATAGCGACATTGCCGAACTGCTGAAGACCGCACCGCAGCTTCCCGGCACCGTCAAACTCGGTTTTGTCTGGTGGAACGAAGATATTGCTGTGCTGTTATTCCGCCGGGCAGACAACATCCCGTGGACCGAACTGGACGATACCAACCTTCAATTCCTGACCAAACAGATTCATCAGACACTGCTGATTAATCGTCACATCTATGATCAACGCCGCGGCAATGCTATTGCTGCCGCGCTTCTGAACACCTCGCCACGTGGTATGGCCATTGTCGACGAATTCGGCCGCGTCGGTTTCTGCTCTTTACGCACGCGTGAACTGCTGGATAAGAATGACGGGCTCGGCATCGAGAACGGTCTGTTGAATTTCCACAATAAAGAACAGCAGGCTGAGTTTTTAAATTCAGCCAAAACGTTTCTCGAAGAAGGCTCCAGCACTTTGAGCCTGTCGATCGACCGCCCGTCCGGCAAAGCCAATCTGCAGTTCATGGTCGTCGCATTGAAAACCATGAGCATCTCGCAGCAGTACTTCCAGACGCAGGCTTTTCTGACTATCTACCTGCACGACCCGACCGAGCAGGCACAACTCAATCTGGAACATTTGCAGCGCTACTTCGGACTCACCACGGCCGAAGCGAAAGTTGCCATCAATCTGTTTGAACAGGACAACCTGCAGACAGCTGCTGAAGCGTTAGGCATCAGTATCAATACTGCCCGCACCCACTTAAGACGCATCTACCGCAAGGTGGGCGTCAGCGGTCAGCCGGAATTAATGCGTGCGCTCACCAGCGTATTGAACGCCAACCTGATCGCCGATCAGGATGACATCAATGTTGATCTGGAAATGTTCACGCACGTCAGAAACTTCGGGAGCGTCAGAAAGGTTTAAACGTTAAAAAAGAATCAGCCCGGTTTTCCAAGTCCGCTTCGGCTTAGAAAATCATTCAAACAGAGGATGTTCAGGGCGTTATCTGTTTGATAGTTTGGGCGACAGCATATGGCTTGGGGTCATGTAACAAAAGTTCTTCTGGTCTAAAGAAGTGACAAACAACTTATGCAGACCGACTACTGTTGAAGGCTTTTGAATCGCGAAGGAATGCGCAGTTTTCGTAAGGAATCTGCGCTTTTCTTTTTTCTGCTGCTTGCTAAAGCAACCTAGGAGTTGCGACGCCGGTCATGATAGCCGCGACGGTCCCCTTCCGTAGCACCTTCACCCAGTTCTGTGGCCGGAAACGCCGGTGCGCGTCGCTCTTCATTTCTGCGCCGGTCACCTTTCACCACAAACTTGCAACGGCACTCCTTGTCACAACCTTCTAAAGGCAGCTCAGGCATCTCGGTAGACAAAAAACGCTTCTCAACGATATGTCGCGCAGCAGGACAGGCATCAGCACCGATCTGAATCCCAAATGCCTGAAACTGAGTCTTGTAAGGGCTGCCACCGGAGGGCACCACAGCACTGTCACCCACGTCGCCGGTATTTACCCGCCTCCCCGAACGGGGTTTTTTCGATTGCGCTGCACGTTCGACAGGGCGCGGCCGCTTACGACCTTTAAGGGTGCTGATCAGCCAGAAGACGGCGATGACAGCAACAAAACCAAACACAAATGGCAAGAATGAAGAGCTCACTCTGCGTCCTCCTAAGCTCTGTTCGCCTGCACAACAACCTCCCCGTCATGATGTTGTTCAGGCAACCTGCCAGTCCCTGCCACCGGCTTGTTGTTACTTCCTAATCCTGTTTAAAGATTCTGTTTTAAGGCCCCGTTTATACCGGTGCAAACCGGTCGGCTTCAGGCTGACCTTTGCCGACAATAACTGCAATCGTCCACACCAGTATAGTTAATGCGAGAAACGGGAAACTCAGAATCGCCCGCCATTTCGACACGCGCCAGCCACATCGCAGCGGCTCATTAAGACGCATCAAAAACAACTTGGGCAAATAGGCCCAGCGGATGACGGGTGTAGTCAGATGCGTAAAGCGTCCCGGCCCCGGCTTTAACCAGGCATCACGGCTGGGTAAACCCCAATACCAACTGTGTTTCAGTGTGCGACTTAGCGAACTGCGGGCACTGTGATAGACCGCCGGCCGGCGGTCGAACCAACCCGGCAGCAACTCACCGCCGTCAGCGAGGCGTGCCTCACGCATCCGCGTTTGCACATCCCAGTCTTCCAACACGCGAATGTCGGTGCGAAAACCGCCAACCTTGTCAAACCATTTACGCTGAACGACACACGCGGTTGGCTGAAAATCGGATTCGGCATCAGGACGCTGACCGGCCCATGCGCACCAGCAGGCCATGTGATCAGCAAAAGCTATCGGATTGTTCAGTTGCTCGGGCGGCAACAGAATCGGACCACCGAAAAAGGCAAACTCGCCTAACTGCTCAGCCACGTCAACAATCCGCTGATAGGTATCTTCGTGCACCGGCCGGGCGTCGGCATCGATAAAAAAGATCAGCTCCCCTTTAGACGCTGCCACACCTGTGTTGCGGGCCACGGAAGGCCCCAGGCGGGACTCATGCAGCCCGGTTACGTTATGCGACGCAATGACATCGGGCGTGTTATCCGTTGAGTTGTTATCGACAACAATCACCTCCACCGCCCAGCCAGCAGGAACCGGCAACGACGTCAGCGATGCCAGCAACACATCCAGCGTTACTGGCTGATTTCTGACGGGGGTTACAACGCTGATCCAGCGGGTGTCGTCTGTGCCTGATGACATTAAACAGGGTCCTGAGCTTTCGTCGGCTAACTATTGTTTGGAGCTTCGACTGCCAATACTGCACAACGGCAGCTGGCATTGCCACGAAACACCGCACAATACAGTAAGCATCTGCCTATACAAATAATCTCAACTCCTGTCGGCGCTTTTCTCAGCCGACTGTACATAAGGCAGGAAAACACAGCTGACTGCGACTCCTGCACTGGTAGCGCGCCCCGTTTGCTGTGCTATGCTCCGCTGACTTCGGGATATTTGAAAGCGAGAGAACGCGTACGTGAGCAGTTTTGTTTCTGACCTGGGCAAGGTCGTTAAGAAGCCTTCCCTATTCGGTGCCTTCGTAAAAGACTATTGCGGCCGTACCAAAGCCTCTTTCCTGCTTTGGCGTTACCGCAATGATCCCGCAAAGATAGTAGAGCTTGGCTATAACCAGATGGCCGGCGACTACGGCAACTGGACTGTCGAACACGAGCGCCCCGACCGCAGCAAATACACCCAGCTGATTATCGACAACCTGACGGAAGGTGCCGACGTGCTGGAACTCGGCTGCGGTCCCGGTGAGCCCACCACACGCACGCTGTCGCAACACTTCAAAGTCACCGCTAATGACATTTCCAGCGGTTGTCTGGAACTGGCTGCCAAGAACGCGCCAACAGCCACACTGATTCAAAGCGACATGACCTCACTGGAGTTCGAACCGGACTCGTTTGATGCCGTTGTTGCTTTCTATTCGTTCCATCACGTCCCCCGCGACCGCTATCAGCCCCTATTGAATGACATCGGTCGCTGGTTACGCCCGGGTGGCAAGTTTGTCTCCGCGATGTATCCCTACGATGTAGACAACCTCGTAACCACGGAAGGCTGGCACGGCTCCAATATGTACTGGAGTAGTTTCGGGGAAGAAAAGACACTGGAACTGATTCGTAACGCAGGTCTGAACATTCTGGACACAGCCAAAGAATCGGCCGTTGAGAGCGGCAAAGAAACCACGTTCCTGTGGGTTATTGCAGAAAAACCTGCTGAATAACTAATCCGGGGCTAGCGGATTCCCGCTCTGGCCTCGCCACCGGCGGCGTTCACCGAAATAACCTGAGCCGGTCCGGCCGGTGCTGTCACGTTGAACTTATGCACGTCACGACCGAAAGATGCAGCCACTTCAGCGTCACTTAAGCGCCGGTTCCATACCCGCACCTCATCCACGTCGCCGTTGAACTGCGTCGTGCCGCCGCTGAGAATGCCGCCGAAAAAACCGCTGCTGCGCCCTACCGCGAACCCGTCCAGCGCTTCCAAAGGCTCCTTTTCTGCTGCAGATACCGGCACCTTGTAGCCATCGATATAGATCACCGCATCAGAGGTATCAGCGCCGTAAACCAGCACGATGTGATGCCACACGCCGGTCTGAATCAAAGACGACACTTCGAAGTACGACTTCTTACCGTGGAAGTACAGGTGATTGTTCACCTGATGCTGATACAGCCCGGTAAACAAACCCTGTCTTGCGCCACGCTGTAAGGCCAGCTCATTAAAGCGGAACCAGCCTTCAATGGTAACCGGCGAACCTTCTGCGGTTTCAACATCGCCATCGAGAACATAGTCACCGCCGCCATCGAAACTTACGCCACCGCCAATGAAACCATCCGCACGCACTGCGTCGCCGCCGAACTCACCTTTGCTGCCCGAACCCGCTGCATCAGGCTCTTCATCGCCGGTGCCATCAAAACGCCACCACGCCAGCAACGAATCATCCGCAACAAAACTGTGGGCCTGCCAACTACTGTCGACGGCAATCTCAGCAACCACGCTTGAATTGCTGACCGTAACCACCGGGTCACGCTGAACAGTCAAACTCAACTGATCACTGGTCACTCGTGTGTCGCCGGCAACGGCTGCCAACTGATAGCTCAACGTTTCGCCGTTCTTAAGCTCCGGCAGCGGCAGGCGGTGCTCATACATCAATGCACCGCTAACAACCTTGCGGTCACCCACCAGCAGTTCTGCAGCAGCACGGTAATTGGTGCGCCAGCGAATCTCAGCGGGACGGTCTGCCCGCCCGGGAACGAACTGCACGTTGCTGATCTCCAATCCATCTGCGGCCTGTGCTGCCTGACTGCCCTGTAATGCAAGAATGTAGCCCGTCATGCGACGGCGCTGATAGCCTGGCTCCAGAACACCCAGCGACCGCTGTTTTAAAGCCGCCAGCCACTGTTCCACCTCGGCCTTCAAAGCGGCATCAGATGAAACTGAAAGCGCATCCTGTAATGTCGCCAGATAACGGGTGTCGTCGACACCCTCACGCACACCTTCCCACTGCAGCGTATCGATCACGCCATTGGTGGTCGGATAAACAAAGTTGTGGTCACGGTAGATGTAGTGATCGAAATCGTTCCAGGCATTGGCGAATGAATCCTGATAGGCGTAATGCATCGCCCCGTCGTAATCCATCTGCCACAGAAACAAGCCGTAGTTGCGGCGGAAGGTATCCGGACGCTCCATACCCCCGGTCGGATTCTGATACGAGAAGATCTGCTTGCCGATGCTGTGCCAGCGCGCCGCTTCTTCGCGGGTAACCGGATTAATTGCCATAAACAGGTCGTGATACTCACCCATCAGATCGAAGTTACCGGGACCGGTTGGCTGGGTGGTGTGATAACCGGAAACAAACATTTTCGCGCCATTGGCTCGTGCCAGCTGCCAGACTTCTTTTTGTTCCTGCAGACTGTCCGCCTTCGCCTCATCACGGCCAAAGGTGTACACCTGACCAATGCCGAACTGGTTGGCTTTTCTGATGGCCGCCTTAACGTTACTGGCGAAGTTCCGCGGCACCGGCGTGTCTTTGCCAGGCACTGCCGGCATACCTACGAAATACAACTCCTCGCGGGAAACCCCTGCCTGTTGCCGCAGCTTGAGAGCCGTGTCGAGCAGTGGCGAATTGTGCCGCTGATAGAGATTAGGACTGGTAATTCCATGCGCGACGATGTTCTCGAGCTCGACCAGATACTGCGTCTGGCTGCGGGTTTCAGAGCCCACGGTGCCCTGCGGTATCCGCTCGTTTAGCTTTGCCCGGTAGAACATGCTGTGAGTCAGATCAGACTCAGCCAGCTCAAACGGCAACACTTCGAGCGTGTATGGCACCGGCGGCAGAACCCCGCCCTTGTGCTCAATAGTTATTTCGCCCTTGTACAGACCGGGAGCAGCATCTTCAGGCACATGCACCGTCACCCAGAACTGTCGCTGCCCGCCGGCAGCGATATCCAGCGGCTGCAGCGCATCCGCATCCTTAACCGTGAACGTGCTGACCGAATCATTGCCGCGATGTTTGTATGAAGCCCGTTCGCTGATGTTCTTGTAGGTACCGTCGGCAAACCGCACAAAGTTATTGCCGTCTTCGACCTTAACCAACGCGTCGTCTTTCAATAGCAACTCAGGCACAAAGACCGGCACTGTGGTTTTGCGTGCACTGCGCGCGGCCTGATACCAGTGCTTAACTACACGGATATCAACCTGCTGTGCGGCGATAGATGCAGTTGACGATTCAGTTGACGATGTAGCGGCCGAATCAGGCAGCGGTTCTATGATCCACTCTGGCAGCAGTTCAGTCGGCTGTGGCAGCACACCGCTTAAGCCCTCGGCCGCGAGCAGGTGAAAACTGGCCGGTTCATATTGCCCCGGTGCCGCGACGAGATGCAGCTCACCCGCGCAATCCGCTGCAATCGATTGTGCGCTTGGCAAAGCGTAGTGATCGGCAACCGGCTCTTTCAGCCAGCAGACGCTGACCGGTTCTCCTGCCATCGCGGGCGCAGCAGCGGCTAACAGAAGGCCGGAATTCAGCAAATAGGAACTAAAAAACCTGAGAAGCCGCATAAGAAATCCAATAAATAGGTATTGGGAAAAATTACAGACCCTGCACCGAAACTAAAGTTTCACGTGAAAACTTTGCAGAAAACCCGGCACCATCAGCCTACGGCCGGACACAGCAATCAACGCGGTTTTACACCGATGAAATCAGCGCCTTCCGGCAAGGCCTCGCTGCCATCCAATGGCACTCCGCGCTGCGCCTGCGGAATCAACTCGGGCAGCGAATTCAGCTGGAACGCCTGACGCGACTCCATCACGAAGCCGGCAAACCAGCTGTCTGCCGAACCATCGCCGGCTTCCACAACCACACCCTCAGGCCAGAAAACAGCGCGCCCTTTGCAAGCGGCAACACTAAGACCCAACTCAGGCAAACGGATCTCACCTTCATCGGCAAGGAAGAAGCAGAAATGGGATACCGGCTGCCCCTGACTGCGGGGATACCGTCTGCCGGCCAATGACTCGCCTGCGCGCACAGACGCAACGGACACCGGACCGGCGTTAACTGCCGGCAGACCGGTCAACATTCCGGCGCGATAGAGCAGCGGCAACAAAACGGAGTCCTGACGGGTAGCGCTGAACACATTAACCCGCGGTTGCTCCGCCTCTCCGGAAGCCTTCTCGTCCATCAGTTCGGCGGCAACAGCAAGCAAATAGGATGTACCGCGGGTGCTACAGAACTGCTCAACAACGTAAGCACCGCTATTACCCAGGGGGTATACGGCGAACCCGTCGGGCAAAAACGACAGATCCCGGCGCGGCACCTTGGGCGGGAAGAACTTCGCCTTGTAGTAGTTGCGCTGGTAGTAGTGCCTGCGCAGGTCATCACGCCAGCGACGCAGCAGATCGCGAATCATTCCGCACCCCCGTCGATGCGCGATACACCGGGCGGCAACTGGATACTGTCATCCACACGACCATGCATATCAAAGGGTTGCGGCGGTTTCTGAGACTTAACCGGACCAATGAGCTCATAGCGGCGGTACCACAGCTGAATCGCCCACTTCACGGCCCCTTCAGCCACCGGCATTGCCTCATGGCGGGTTTCAGGGTGACCGGTGCCGTCAGGATTGCGGTTGGTCCAGGATACCGCCCGGCCCAGCTTCGGCCGCACCGAAATACCCAGCCGCTCGAAGGTGGTATTGCCGCCCTGATCCGGCTCAAGGTCGTTCAGGTAGATCAGAATCGTATACAGGCGGTCGCCGTGGAAACCGGGGAAGAAGTCTTCATGCCCTTTGTAGTATTCGCCCGCCTGATAACGCGTCACGAACACGGTTTCGACGTTGCTGTAGGGCAGTCCGAGCAACATGGCGCCCCGGTGCAGCAGCGGCAGAATCATGGGGTCTTTCTGGTTCGGGTCGTACACCGACGCGGTACTGGATGTCCGGTAGTCATCCTTAACCCGCTCGGTGCCTTTGACGATCATGCTGCGAAGCAATAACGGTTCCGCCTTCGCAATGATATGAGCGGCCTCTTCCGAAGTGCAGAAGTTATCGATAACCGACACACCCGTATCAGCCAGCTGGCGCACGGCAAAGCCTGGTGGTAAGTGATCTACGGGTCGTTGCATCAGACGCGTTCCGTCCATTGAACCTTTGCTGTTAATCATTCTTACATATATCTCTCAATTCCTTGAGATATATGATTTTTCTTGTTTGGGCTCTCACACAACAAGCGCCCGGAAACTAGCTCCTGAGCGCCTGCCGCAAACCTTTACCCCGGCCCGCACTAGATACGGTTATACCAGATTGCAGCGGCAGTATTCAGACACCCGTCTCAAATCGCTGCAACCGCTAAAACTGCAGCAGTACCGGAAAGGTGCAACGGGTGACTCCGGCCTGCAATACGCACAAACAACAAACTGCTATCCGGTGTCAGACACCCACACTGAAATGCGCTGTACCGAAATCCCGTATACGCCGCCACCGGGAGGCTGGTTTGGGATGGCCACGGCAAATGCGATCCGGTGTCTGACATCAGGCACCGGAAAAAACGGGCGCTTTAGCTTTGCTAGCTAAGTTACTGTTTAATTTAACTAAAGACGCATCCGCCACTACCCTCTTTGTCACACGTGGAACCATTCTTACCCCCTCCTGAGCGGCCACACAGCACCGTCATTGTGAACGCCCTCCGGAAAAAGCCTGAAAAAAGCGGCAAAAGCGGCTCTAAAGACTTCTCTGGAAACCGCTAATAGGCTTAGAATCGGTGATGTTTACGGGGTCGTCAGGCATTGTTTCAAAGTCGGTACTGGTTCCTTATTTAAACAACTGGTTTTTGTGTAGGATTAGCAAGCTAAATAATCAGTTTCAAAAAACAAATCAATAAGTTGGGTAACCAAGTGCCAATCGACCTGAGCTGCTGACTTCGGCTGAAGCCATCTCTGCTCCGGTACTACCGCATCACTATCCACGCGCAGCTTCTGCGGGGGCATCGCTGTCGGCGTAAAAAATACGTCATTGATTTGAATGATTGAAAAATAAAAGTGCGTTAAGAGGGAGACGCAACAGGAATGGAAATCTACAAGGAATTTATTTTCGAAGCAGCACATAAGCTGCCGAACGTGCCGGACGGCCATCAATGCGGCAGGCTACACGGTCATTCCTTCAGAGGCAGGATTTACGTATCCGGAGAAGTGGGTGAGGAAACCGGCTGGGTGATGGACTTCGCTGAGATGAAGGCGATCTTCAAACCGGTCTACGACCAGCTCGACCATCACTACCTGAACGACATCCCCGGACTGGAGAACCCGACGAGCGAGGTACTGGCGAAATGGCTGTGGGATCAGCTGAAGCCGGACATCCCCCTGCTGAGCAAAGTCGTCATTAACGAAACCTGCACCAGCGGCACGATTTACTGCGGCGAGGATAGCTAATGACGGATGACCGGTCTGCAACACCGGTTGACGGTACCGGCGATAACGCCGTGTCAGCAGCGCTGACACCCGACTCGCTGGAACCGGCACGCTGCATCCATCACTGGATTGAGTGGCAGGCGGAAACTCGCCCCAATGCCACAGCCGTCTCCTGCGGCAACGATAAGCTCACCTACCAAACCCTCAACGAGCGCGCCAACGGCATTGCGCTCAGCCTGATCAGTCAGGGCGTGCAACCCGACGAAATGGTCGGGCTGTGTCTGGGCCGTTCCACCGACCTGATTGCCGGCCTGCTCGGCATACTCAAAGCCGGCGCCGCCTATGTACCGCTCGACCCGGACTACCCGGCCGCCCGCCTCGCCCACATGCTCGAACAGGCTGCGCCGCGGGTGATCGTGACCGACAGCAACTCGAAAGACAGCCTGCCGGCAAATGATGCCAGACTGGTTCTGACGGACAGCGACGTGGTCGCCAGCGACGAGAACCCCTGGGTCGCCGTCGGTCCCCACAACCTTTGCTACGTGATTTTCACGTCCGGCTCGACCGGCGTGCCGAAAGGCGTGATGGTCACACACGAGAACGTCGTCCGCCTGTTCGAGAACATCGATTTCAACTTTGCCCGGAACGATCAAGATAGCGATGTCTGGAGCCTGTTCCACTCCTCCGCTTTCGGTTTTTCTGTGTGGGAAATCTTCGGCGCGCTGTTACACGGTGCTGAACTGGTAATCGTCCCCGATGCTGACCGCAAAGACCCGCAAGCTTTATTCAATCTGCTGCGCGACAAACAGGTCACCGTACTCAGCCAGACCCCGTCGGCATTTCGTCAGCTGTTGCTGCAGCCGGCGTTCAGCAATGTGGAAGAAGACCTCAAGCTACGCAGCATCGTGTTCAGTGGCGAGGCGGTTGTCGCGGAAGATCTGGCGGCATGGCGTGCTGCCCATCCGGACAGCGACCCGGGCAACAAAATTGAGCTGATCAACACCTACGCGATTACTGAGACCGGTGGTCAGGTGGCGGTCAAACACTATGCCGGGTCGGATACAGGTAAAGCAGGCAATGTCGGCAAGCCTGTCAGCGACACTCCGGTGTATCTGCTGGATGAATCGCTCGAACCGGTTGCCGCAGGCGAAGCCGGTGAGCTCTGCGTCGGTGGACCGGGCGTTGCCCGCGGCTACCTGAATCAGCAGGAACTGACCGATGAGCGATTCATCACGCTGCCCGCTACCGGCCGTATCTACCGCACCGGCGATCAGGCCCGCCTCAATGAGACCGGCGAGGTGGTCTTCCTCGGCCGCAAAGATGCTCAGGTTAAAGTCCGCGGCTACCGTATCGAGCTGGGCGAAATCGAAACCGCACTGCGCGATCACCCGGACATTCGTGAAGCTGCCGCAATGCTGCGCACCGATGACGGCAGCGAACCGCGCCTCGTGGGCTACGTGGTGGGCAGCGAACTTACCGTCAGCGAACTCCGCGATCATGTGGCCGCACGGCTGCCCGAGTACATGGTGCCGGCGGCGTTCGTCACCCTCGATGCTCTGCCGCTGAATCCCAATGGCAAGCTCGACCGCAACGCTCTGCCCGCTCCGGACAGCGGCCGCCCCGAGTTAGGCACCGACTACGTCGCCCCTGAAGGGAAGCTGGAAACAGCGTTAGCCGCAATCTGGTCGGACGCACTCGGCGTTGATCCGGTCGGAATGAACGACAACTTCTTCGAGCTCGGCGGCGATTCCATTCTGGCGCTGAAGCTCACCAGTGCGCTGCGTGAAACGCTGAACGAATACATCTACATCAGCGCCCTGCTCGATGCCCCGACGATTAAACAATTGGCCGCATCCCTGCAGCAGGAACATCCCGCAGCTGTAGCGGCCTTTGAACGCGGCGAAACCACCGGCGACGGATTCAGCGAGTCGCTGCCGCAGGCCACGCCGGACCCGGAACACCTGCATGACGTGTTCCCGCTGACCGATATTCAGCAGGCGTACTTCGTCGGCCGCAGCACCGACTTTGCACTGGGTGGTGTGGCCACCCATCTGTACATCGAAGTCGATACCGAGAACCTCGACATGCCGCGCTTCGCCGCGGCCTGGCAGAAAGTTATCGACCGCCACGAGATGCTGCGTGCAATCGTGCTGGAAGATGGCACCCAGCAGATTCTGGCCAACGTGCCTCCCTATGAGATTCCGCTGCAAGACTTCCGCGGCCAGGATGAAGCTGCTGCTGAAGCAGGTTTACAGACTGTGCGTGACCGGCTGTCGCATCAGGTTATTCCGAGCGACCAATGGCCGCTGTTTGAGCTGGCCTGCAGTCATCATGGTGAGAATTTAACCCGGCTGCACATCAGTCTCGACTGCCTGATCACCGATGCACGCAGCTTCCAGATCATGTCCTACGAGCTGGTGACCTTCTACAACAGTCCGGATGCAGATCTGCCGCTGCCGGACATCAACTTCCGTGACTATGTGATCGCGGAAGAAAAACTGAACGACTCGGCCTTCTATCAGAACGCACTGGAATACTGGATCGGTCAGCTAAAGACCATGCCGCCGATGCCGCAACTGCCGCTGGCGGTTGAACCCGAACTGCTGAAAGAGCATAAGTTCAAACAACGTTCGTTCGAGCTGCCACAAGCGCAGTGGGATGCATTCCAGAGCCGTGCCAACAAAGCCGGCATCACGCCCACTGCAGCGCTTCTGCAGTGCTTCGGTGAAACACTGGCAGCCTGGTCACGCAGCCCGCGCCTGACCCTGAACCTGACGCTGTTCAACCGCATGCCGCTGCATCCGGATATCGACGATGTGGTCGGTGACTTCACCTCGCTGATCCTGCTCGGTGTCGATGCTGCCGAAGGTGACTCCTTCGAAGCCCGGGCACAGCGCTTGCAAAGCGAACTGTGGCAAGGCGTCGACAACCGCTTTGTCAGCGGTGTACGCGTACTGCGCGAGATGGCGCAGATGGGTGAAGGCGCCCAGACGATGATGCCGGTGGTATTCACCAGCACACTGGGTATCGGTGCCGGCGGTGAAGATGCCTCGTCATGGCACCACTTCGGTGAACAGGTGTTTGCGGTCAGTCAGACCCCGCAGGTCTGGCTCGACCATGTCGCCTCCGAACGCGATGGCGGTTTACTCGCCACCTGGGATGCAGTGGAAGCACTGTTCCCGGCAGGTCTTCTGGACGACATGTTCAAAGTCTACGGCGAGTTCATCACGCTGCTTGCCAACGACGAGTCGGCTTGGAACAGAAACTGGACCGACACGCTCGATGCACTCGTGCCAACAGCACACGCGGCATTGATCGCCGACGTAAACAGCACCGAAGGCTTTATCCCTGACGGGCTGCTGCACGCCGGGTTTGTCGAACAGGCACAGGCTCGCCCGGATGCAACAGCGATTGTTTCCAACGAACGCAATCTGACCTATGGCGAACTCGATACTTTAAGTAATCAGCTGGCACATCGTCTGGCGGCACAGGGCGTGCAACCGGATGAATTGGTTGCCGTAGTCATGCAGAAAGGCTGGGAACAGGTCGTTGCCGTGCTCGGTATTCTCAAAGCCGGTGCCGCTTACCTGCCGATCGATGCCGGCATGCCCACCGAACGTCTGCACTACCTGATCGACTACGGTCAGGTGCGTGTCGCGGTGACGCAGGGTTGTCAGGACGCCGCCATCGACTGGCCGGCCGACACCGTGCGCGTTCGCATCAACGATCAGGATCTGGCCGAAGCGCCGGACACCGCCATCGACTGCCCGGCCAAACAAAGCAATCTGGCTTACGTCATCTTCACTTCCGGTTCTACCGGTTTGCCGAAGGGCGTCGTCATCGACCATCGCGGTGCTGCCAATACCTGTGCCGACATTAACGACCGATTCGAAGTCACCGCCGCCGACAGCGTGCTGGCTTTGTCATCGCTGAGTTTCGATCTGTCGGTGTACGACATCTTTGGTCTGCTCGCAGCCGGTGGCCGCATCGTCATTCCGGATGCCGGCGGCATGCGTGACCCGTCGCACTGGGCGGAACTGGTAAAAGCCAATCAGGTGTCGCTGTGGAACACAGTACCGGCGCTGATGGACCTCATCACCGACTACGCCGAACAGCAGAAACGCACACCGATTTCCTCACTGCGCGTGGTCATGATGTCGGGCGACTGGATTCCGGTGAAACTGCCGGACCGCATCCGCAGCCAGTGTCCGCTGGCGGAAGTGATCAGCATGGGTGGCGCCACAGAGGCCTCTATCTGGTCGATCATCTATCCCATCGGCGTGGTGCCTGAGGACTGGATCAGCATTCCTTACGGCAAGCCGATGCGGAATCAGACCTTCCATGTTTTGAACTCCGAGCTCGCCATGTGTCCGCCTTGGGTGCCGGGCGAGTTGTATATCGGCGGTATCGGTGTGGCGCTCGGTTACTGGCGTGACGAGGAAAAAACCAATTCCAGTTTCATCACCCACCCGCGCACCGGCGAACGCCTGTACCGCACCGGCGATCTCGGTCGTTACCTGCCCGACGGCAACATCGAATTTATGGGCCGCGAAGATTTCCAGGTAAAAGTCCAGGGCTTCCGCGTCGAGCTGGGTGACATCGAAGCCGCACTGGAAAGCCATCGTTCCATTCGCAGCACCGTGGTGACTGCGGTCGGACCGGAACGCGGCAACAAACGTCTCGTTGCCTACCTCGTTGCAGAAGGTGCCGCGCCGACTACTGACGAATTACGTGCGTATCTGGGCGACAAACTGCCTGAATACATGGTACCCACCGCCTATGTGTTCATGGATGCTTTGCCACTGACCGCCAATGGCAAAGTCGACCGCGGCAATCTGCCGGAACCGGAGCTCAATGAGCCGGCTCCTGCTGCAACCGCTGTCGATACTGCAGCCGGCAATCAGGACATCGCCAAACAGGTGTGCGAAGTGCTTGGCATGAGCGAAATCGATGCAGCCGAGAACCTGCTGCAGATGGGTGCGACATCCATCGAGATGATCCGCATCGCCAACGCACTCGACCAGCACCTTGGCTTCCGTCCGCGTATGGACGACTTCTACCGCGACCCGACCGTTGCCGGTCTGAGCGCGCTCTACGCACAAGTTAATCCGTCTGCCGGCAGCACAGTGCCTGCAATTGCCGACGACGAAGATTTCGACCCGCTGCTGACCCATCCGGCAGTACTGAAAGCGGTCACCCCGATCACTGATCCGGAAGACCGCGCTGCTTACAAAGCCACGCTGCCCGGCATTCGCAAAACCGGTGACGCGATCTCCATTGCCCTGCCGGACAGCTACGCTGTATCGGAAGACGATTACGTCAGTCACCGCAGCTACCGCATGTTCGGTGAAGCACCGATGCCGCTGGAGCAGTTCGCATCGCTGCTCAGCCACCTGCGCTCAAGAACCATTCACGACCGGCCGAAGTATCTGTACGGCTCGGCAGGCGGACTGTATCCGATACAAACCTACGTCTACGTCAAACCGAGTCGTGTCGAAGGTCTGGATGCCGGTGTTTACTACTACCAGCCGATGAGCAACGAACTGAAGCTCGTCAGCCGCGACCCGGGCGATGTGCGCGAACTGTACGACCCGATCATCAACCGCCCGGTATTCGATGAAGCCGGCTTTGCCATCTACTTCGTGGCAGAAATGCAGGCCATCGGCGGCATGTATGCCGAACGCAGTCTGCACTACTCGGTCATCGAGACCGGCAGCATGACGCAGCTGCTGGAATCAGCCGCGCCTGAATTGGGCATCGGCCTGTGTCAGGTGGGCGGCCTCGAAACCGGCTACTTTGCCGACCTGCTGCAACTGGGCGACACACACATCCTGCTGCACGCTCTGCTTGGCGGCCGTATCGATGCCGAACGCGAAGCAGCAGCCGCTGCGGCTTACGCTCAACCATCAGCTGACGATACCAGCGATGATGAAGACGATTGGGACGAAGGAGAGATATGAGCATCACCTCCTCCGTCGAGAAGCTGCTCACGCAGCTGAAGCAGTCCGGCGCCGACCTCTGGGTTGAAGCCGGCACTGACGGCAACAAGTTGCGTTACAAAGCGCCGAAAGGCGTGATGAACAAAGACGTGCTCGCTGAACTGAAAGAGCACAAAGCCGCAATTATTCAGCTTCTGCAGACCGACGCCGGTGAACCGGAACTGAAGGTTCTGCCACGTGATCAGGCGCTACCACTGTCGTATGCACAACAACGCATCTGGTTCCTCGACGAACTGGAACCCGACAACCCGTTCTATAACGTCACGCTCGCTAAACGCATCAAGGGTGATGTTGACGCAAACGTACTGCGTAATGCGGCCCTGCATGTCATCGGTCGCCATGAAGTTCTGCGAGCCCGTTGCGAAACCCGTGACGACGCACCACTTTTAATTGTCGACAACATTGCAGATATCGAAACCGGTTCTGAACAACAGTTTTTTACCGATGAACGTCTGCCCGCAGGCTTAAGCGAAGGTGAAATTTCACAGCGCGTTAATGAAGAAGGCCGCCGCCCGGTGCGCTTGTCGGAATCACCGCTGTTGCGCCTGCGCCTGATGCGCATCAGTGACGACGATGCAGTGTTGGTGGTAACAACTCATCACTTCGTTGTGGACGGCTGGTCCTGCGGCCTGCTGATGCGGGAAATATCCGTCGCTTACAACGCCCTGCTCGAAGGCACGCAACCCCAGTTGCCGGAACTGCCGGTGCAGTACATTGATTTCGCCGGCTGGCAAAACGAATACCTGCAAGGTCCGGCTATGCAGGCGCAAAGCGACTACTGGCGCGAACAACTCGACGACCTGACCACGCTGAATCTGCCCACCGACCTGCCCCGCCCGGCGGTGCAGTCGTACAAAGGCGATCTCTACGACTTCACTCT
>Ga0070728_10002147_pt1 | contig 25539 bp, 21 predicted proteins | sample tdDd471_FD_66723 | JGI IMG/M metagenome (GOLD analysis project Ga0070728, IMG submission 66723) | Marine sediment microbial communities from the Atlantic coast under amendment with organic carbon and nitrate - tdDd47.1 | ecosystem: Environmental > Aquatic > Marine > Coastal > Sediment | place...
CGAAGAGCCTTTAGATGATCTTTCCGATGAACTCTCAGCAGATTTTGCCGAAGAGCCTTTAGATGATCTTTCCGATGAACTCTCAGCAGATTTTGCCGAAGAGCCTTTAGTTGATCTTTCCGATGAACCCATTGAGGAAGTTCAAGAAGAAGGTGACTTTGCATTCAGTGATCTCGATTCGTCAGAAGAACCTGATGAGCTCCCGGAAACTATGGGTGATCTTTTTGAAAACGGATCAGAAGAGGCAATTCCAGATTTTGTAGCAACTGAACAGGAAGAAGAAGAATTGTCTTTTGATGATTTTACTCTGGATATTCCCGCAGCTGAAGATGAAGAAGCAGCAGCAGATGATCTCGATGAAGCTGAAGATCTTCTACCTGTTGAAGACCTTGAAGAGGAAACCATAGAGGAAATTTCAGAATTCAATGATGAATTTGAGCTTTCAGATGAAGATGAGATTTCTCTTGGAGATGATCTGGAAACAGAGTCGGAACTCGAAGAAATCGGCGAACTCGAACCGGAAATGGATTTTGACGAGGGAGATGAGCCACTCGAGGATTTTGACATGTCTCCGGGAGATTTTGGTGAATCTGATGAATTTGAAGATTATTCATTTGGTGATGAACTTGATGCAATAGATGAAATGAAAGATGAGTCATCTGAGGAAGATGGCTTTGAAATTACTGAAGAGCAGTTCGAAAGTCTGAAGATGACCCTTTCAGTATTACCCCGTAATCTGAAACTGGCAGTTGAGGAAGTCATTGCAGAAGGGAAAATGAAGGGTACTAAATATGAGAAACTCATCATGCTTCTCGTCAATGGTGCCAGTCCGAAAGAAATTGCCGATTATCTTCTTAAGACCATTAATAAAAAAATAAAACTTCCCTCGGGATATATTAAAAAAAGCGGTCTTGCTCTTGAAAAGAGCAAGGCGGGTTTTGCGTATATTTTTTCTCATCACACATGGCCCATATTAAAATGGGTTCTTTTGGGCATTACAGTAACCTGGATAATTTCTCTGTTATCTCTATTGTTTATTTACAGACCCATTCATGCGGGACAGTTATATGCAGAAGGTTATGAGAATATTTATTCCGATCAGTATTCCACCGCTAATAAATTGTTTGAAGAGGCCTGGAACGGATGGACTCTAGGCAGATTTTTCATTGATGGCTGGCACGATAAAGATTGGTTTTATAAATATGCTGATGCATACCGTGACCGAAGGCAGTTTATTGAAGCTGCTAGAAAATACGATGAGCTGATAGCTTTCTATCCTGATGATATTAAAGGAATGATGGACTATGCTCAGATGGAGACATATGACACAGCAAATTATGAACATGCTGAAAAAATCCTGAGAGAAGTTCTCGGTGTTAAAGTTAATGATTATGAGGCTATGCTGGCCTTTGGTGACAATTATTTTGAGTGGTCTGATGAAGATCCCACAAAACTGGAAGACGCGCGGTTTGTCTATGCTACTCTACTTGATGACCGAGGAGGAAAGAGTGAGATCCTCTTGAGGATGCTCCGATATTTCCTTAAGCGGAATGATGACGTAAATATAATGCGTCTGAAGGAAACATTTCAGAAAAACAAAGATGTCTCTGTAGATCCGGCTTATTTTTCCAAAGTCTTTTCAGAACTTGGAGGGTACCTTCTCGATAAAGGGGAACCGGCAGAGGCATTGTCAATATTGCTTCGGGCAGAATCGGAGTTTGATGAAATCCCCGATGTTCATTATCAGCTGGCTCGTTATTTTGAGGTAAATGATGATGATAAGATGGAGGAACTGGCGCTGAGAAAAGTCCTTTTCTACCTCGATCGCCAGACTCCGCTTAAAAAAGATAAAATTTTTATGAAACTCGATACGCATCGTAGACGTGGCGAACTTAAATTCAGAAAAGAACAGTATCTCGATGCTGAAAATGAATATCGACAGGGTGTAGCTCTTTATGAAAACAGTATTATCAGAAATCTTATAGGAGCATCTGCAACAGGTGGAAAATTATACGCTGACCTCGGTGAACTGTATTATCTGAATCAGGATTATATGGCTGCTTTGAATATGTACGATAAGGCGGAAGATAATCGTTATTTAACTCCGGAAATTGAATATCATCGTGGGTATTCGACATATATAACAGGAAACTATGAACGGGCGCTTCTGGAATTTTACAATGCAGAACAAGGGCTTCCCGGAAATAGAAATGTTCTCTTTGCTCTCGGTAATACAATGCTTCATCGGGAGAACTATTTCGGAGCTCAAAGCTCTTATACCAGAGTTATTAATCAGTTAAAAGAGGAAGAAAAGAATATTGGATTTCTTATGATTGATGAAAAAGCCAAACACCAGGCATTGATCGAACTTTACAGCCGGTCTTTTAACAATCTTGGAGTCGCCTATTACAATCTTGCCAGAAGCAGTGCTGATGTTGATAAGATTTCAATGGCCATGGTCTGCTTCACAAAAGCATCTGATTATGCGGATCTATTAACAAGGGATAGAGAAACTCTGGTTCGAGATGATATACATCAGCAGCCATTTGATTCTGCAGAAAGTTATGCTGAGAGAGATTCAAAGACTTTAATTGATCTCAATGGATATCGTGTCGAGGCTCAGTACGGAATACCCCTCAATGTAGATGATATTCTATTCTGATACATATTTTTGAAACTCTTTGAGAAGCTCTTCATATGCATCTGGAGAATTGAGGAAATCCATAAAAAAATCAAGTCCCGCTTCAGAAGTTCTGGGTTCCGTTGCCAGGTCGTAATTAAATGCCCAGTATGGGCTCTCCTGTATTAATCTTTTAATTTCTAATTGTATTGGTGTATAAATTTTTTCACTGACTCCCAAGTGGGGAGCAATAGCTCCGGAAGAGGCATTGAAAACTTTTTGTGATTCCGGTTGTGCCAGTTGTACCAGTATCTTTTCTGATAAATCTTTCTTTTGGGAGCCTTTTGCCATTAGAATACCATCGATAGGCCCAAGTGAAACAGCCTCAATTTCCTCTTCAATTACCGGAAAGGGGAAAAACCCGAAGTCATCATCAGCTGTCATTCCATGCTCTTCCATATAGGGCATAATCCAGGTTCCCATCAATGTCATAGCTGCTTTATTTTCAATCAGCATGTCGGCAGTATCGGCCCAGGTCAATAGTCCGTAATTCTCGTTAAAGTAATTTCTATCGAGTAAATTTTTCCATAGATCCATAGTTTTTAATATTTCCAGATCTGTGTACTTTGCAGCTCTATTCATCAGATCTTCTCTGTAATCATAACCGGCAGTCCGAAGCAGAATATAATCAAACCAGAATTGAGCGGGCCACTTGTTTTTTGCACCGAGAGCGATTGGCGTGACTTCGGCATTTTTCAATGCTTCAGCTGTTAAAATAAATTGTTCCCAGTTTTGTGGAACATCAATTTGTAAATCTTTGAATAGCTTCTTGTTGTAGAAGAAACCAACAAAGTGCCGCGTCAGAGGCAGAACGTAAATTTCTCCATTATATGAACAGGCTTCCAGGACAGATCGGCCAAAATCCTCACGATTCAATTCTGTATTAAAAATATTGCTGATCGGGCTCACTTGTCCATTCTCAACAAGATATTTTGTCCTGGCACCAGTCCAGTAGGAAAAAAGATCAGGCGGATTTTTTGAATCCAGCAAAAGCCGAATATTTACTTTAAATTCCTCATGTTCCAGAGGTGTTGGAATCAACTCTATATCAGTCTGTTTTTTATTGACTTCTTCAGAGATTTCATTAATACCCTTAGCTATATCCCCTGTCCAGTAATGGAGGAGCATTAGTACCTGCCTCTCTGTTTTCACAGCTCTACAGCCATTAAATACAAATAGAATTGACAGTAATACAAGAATCTTTTTCATGTCGGTTTCCTTTTTACCGGAAATGAGATAATGAATTTTGTCCCATGGCCCAATTTACTGGAACACTCAATAGTTCCATTTAATTTTTCCTCTATCAGATCTTTGATAATATTCAATCCCAGGCCGGTTCCTCCCTGGTCTGCTTTAGTAGTGAAAAAAGGTTTGTATAATTGAGATAAATTTTCCTTGCTGATCCCATTGCCGTCATCAGTGTAGACAATAATAATACAGTTGTCTTTTTCCTCAATATTTATGGTTATAAGGCCTTCTTTTTTTTCATTGAAGCCATGGAGCAGGCTATTATTTATCAGGTTGGTCATAGTCTGATATATAATTGATGGATCGGTGAGTATTTCCAGATCTTTGCTGCAGTTGAATTCTATTGAAAAAGGAGTCCTTTTAAGTTTATAGGAGAAGCTTTTGATGATCTCATTTATATAATTCTCAAGGCGGATCTCTTTTTCCTCTTCTCTCGACTGATCAGAAGCAAAATTTTTAAATCCCGTGGTCAGATCTGTTGCGTGTTTCAGGTTTCTCATAACAATTTCCGAAACTTCTTCAGCTGTAGAAATCAGGGAACTGAATTCAGATTTTGTCAGTTTGTTTTCCTGGAAATGTTTATTGATCTCCCTCTCTGTTGATGCCAGGTGAGAGATTGCAGTTATGGCTACACTGAGAGGGTTATTAATCTCATGAGCTGTTTTTGCACCCTGACGTCCTAAATCAGCCATTTTTTCAGAATGAATGAGGCTTTGTCTGGTCATATGCAGTTCATTGAGTGATTTTTGTAATTCATGTGTTCTTTCACTGACGATTTTTTCAAGATTTTCATTTGCATATTTCAGCATATTTCTACTATTTTCGATTTCAGAGGACATTTCGGTAATAGCTCGCGTGAGGGATATATCCTCCTGTATCATTAACGCCTTTCCCGGTATTCTGAAATCATACAGTCCTTCTCCTATTTTATGTACAGCCACAATAAATGTTTGAATTCTTCTATGTAGAAAATAGACTAGAAGCAATCCTAAGCTGATTGATCCGATAGCTAAAAAGAGCAATGTGAAATTGGCTGTTCTGACAATAGATTCAAATCCGCGCAGCAGAGTGCCCTGGGGTGTTATTATCAGGAGATTGTAAAAAAACAGGGGGTCCGTATAAACTTGAATCATCAGCTTTTCATGACCTTCAGGAGTTTCTCTTTCATCGTAGATAATATTATAACGGCCTTCTGAGCTTCGCTGTAGTGCCCTTGCAGTAAAGGAGTAATTAAAAAACTGATCGTCGTAGGGATAGACAATGTTATCAGTCGTTATAAGTAATACATCAGATCGGGCAGAAGCACCTATACTGCTGATAAATGCCAGCAGCTTTTCCCGATCTAAAGATCCGGCGATTATATATGTAGAAGTTTCGGTCTTTAATATCCTGTATGTCCAGATTGATGGAATCGCATCGTTGATACCATTAGGAGGTGAACCCAGCCAAAGGATTCTATCGTTATTTTCCTTCAATAAGCTGGCTTGTTGTGAATCGAGAAAGTTCTTCTTTGAGACCTTATCCAGTATTCTGTATTTCAATGTATTTAAACTGAATAAAACAGACTCTTTTTCAGGATCTATATCTACTAAAACAAGACTGCTGATTATCCCATTGTTATCTTTTATTTCTTCTAATTTCTTGAGTGTTTCAATGGAAAGCCCTTCCCTTTCGAGTTGTGATTTTAACTCTGAATCATTTATTATCCGGTTTATACTTGTATCGAGGTCTAAAAGGAGAAGATTGATATGCTGCTGAGACTGATCGAGAATTCCCTGTGTCAGAATTGTCGTATTCTTCAGTAAGTTCTCCTGAACAGTCCGGTTGATAATAGTCTGCATTAAAACCAGAGGCACTGTTCCAAGAACAACAACCATCAAAATGAGAATCAATTTCAATGAAATTACAAATCTATAATTATCTTTCACTAATACTAATAATAGGGAATGTACCTCTATAGTTAAAGTATTTATTTTAGTTATTTTTCAATGTCATTGTAGGAATTGAACCAGGCTCTTTCAGAAAATGCGTTTTTATTGCATTGACTTCGATTTTCTACAGGAATTCCAACGGGCAGAAGGACTGTCAGTTTCCGGGTTTCGGGAATATTGAGTAGATCAGAAATTTTTTCCGCTCTGTTTTCTCTTCTCAGGACTCCATCTATCCAGAGTGATGCATAACCAAGTGCTGTGACTGCCAGAAGAATATTTTCTACTGCAGCAGCATAGTCCTCTTTATAAAAAGTCATATCGAAATAGGTGTCCTGGCAATTGGAGAGTACGGCAATCATTGCAGGTGAACTGTGAAGATACTTGTAGCCTGTAATTTCTGCAATTTGACTGATGATGTTTTTTTTATCAATGATAATAAATTCCGTAGACTGGGAGTTTTTCCCCGAAGGTGCCTGGATCCCGGCCTGAACGATTTTTTTTAGCGTACTATCGGGAATCTTTTCACCGGTAAATTCAGCGCGATAACTGTGACGTTTCTCAATTGCCTCAAATAGATCCAATATTTTCTCCTTAATATGCTTTTATATCCATAATAATACAATTCCGGGAAAAAGTAATAAGGAGTTTATACTGTAATACTTTTGATAATGCCGATCATCTGCTCTTCCTGCCTTAACTGGCTTTGGAATAGTTTGAACTGGGCCCGGCATCTTTCGATATTGTGATCCGATCTGTGTGTTCTGAAATAACTGTCACCGTTAAGGTAATCGGTGAGAAATCTCAAACCTATAGTGTATGTCAGCAGTCTGCCGGAAAATACCAGATGATCAATTTCTATTTTACTTAGAATCTCTTTGGTTTCAGAAAGAAAACCCTGTGCGAAACCGTTGAAAATATCAATGTCCATCTCCACTTTGGAAAGATCAGGTTCATCTTCCGCTCCCGTATTTGTTGCCGTTCGGATTGTATCCCCGAAATCGTAGTGGATATAACCTGGCATGACAGTATCCAGATCGATAACGCAAAGTCCCCGATTATTCTCATCGAGCAGGACATTGTTGAATTTCGTGTCATTATGGGTGACTCTTTTTGGAATTTGTCCGTCTCTTCCAAGCTGTAGGATTGTGCGCATATCCATATGATGATTTTCGACAAATTGAATTTCATCTTTTACGCCGGCAGCTCTGTTGAATTTGTCATCATGCAATATCTGATAGAATGTCTCCAGCCTCCTTTCGATATTGTGAAAATCGGGAATTGTTTCAACAAGCTCATCTCCGGGAAGGTCTGAGAGCAGTTTCTGAAATCTTCCAAACATCTTACCTCCCTCGAAGGCTATTTTACCATCGGGGACAATATCATAGCTTTTATTAGGCCAGATATAGAGATACATGCGCCAGTAATTCCCATATTCATCAATAAGATATGCCTTATCCTCTATTGTCGGAATAAGAGTCAGTATTTCCTTTTCGGGATTTCCTCTACCTGTCTCAATCAGTTTATCGTGAAGATGAGAGGTCACTTTCCGGATGTTTTCCATCAGCCCGTGAATATCGGCAAATATTGTATTATTGATTCTCTGCAGAATATAATCAGGAGATGTCTGTTCTCTCGTTTTAAGCAGGAATGTTTCATTGATGTGGCCGCTTCCATAAGGATCACAAGTCAAGAGTGTTCCCTGAAGTTGGAAATGGCGGCTTATTTTATTAAAATTATGTTTCATACTCAGTCTCTTTCACTCATTGTAAAATTAATATTTTTTGGTGGTTCAAAAGTCTTTCTGACAGCGTCTCTTAAATCATCATCTACAGTCATGCCTTTTTTTTCAGCTAATAATCTTGTCTTCCATGCGTACCATAAATCGACGAGCCCTGTTGCGCCTTCTTTTATATATGCAAAAGATCTGTTGAATAAAGCTGTCAGGAATTCATCATCTTTTCTCTCATAAGCCGCAAGAGCCGCTATGGAAAGAATCCTCTCTTCATCTCTTTGTTCAGCACGAAGGGAACTGTAGTATTTCCATGCCTCATTGTACATTTCCTTTTCTATAAGAAGCATCATCAGCTCTCTGGTCACATACGCTTCGTGATTAGTGCCCTCAAGTGCGACTGCACGTTTAAATGCATCAATTGCCTGATCATCATCGCCCCAGTTTTTAAGAGCTATTGCCATGTTTCTCCATGCGACGGGAGTTGCTTTTATACTGATTGATTTCTGCCAGTATTCAACAGCCTTTTCTTCATTATCATTTTCATAGAGAAGAACTCCCAGATGGATATATGGCCATGGATTCTCCGATTCATCTTTCACGGCATTTTCCAATAAAGGCTGCCAATGAGGATCAACCATCCAGGCTGGATTGTTGACCGGAGAATCAACAACCGGCATTTCTCCTTTTTTGAGAAGATCGAGCCACGGTTTCTGATCTATATTCATTGTGGATTCAGGGAAAAGATAACCTACCGGTGTAGAGGTTTTATCTCTTTGTTCCTCCAATGCACCCCAGCCGGAACCCATGTGGATGATTTTCTCCGGAGTTTTTGTGCTGTATGAGCTAAATGACTCATGAAGATTCTGCACATCAAGAGAGGGCAGTCTCTTTTCTATTTCATTTTTTACATATGATTTTGCGCTATTCCACCGGTCTTCCTTTTTAATCGTATCCAAATTTGCCGATCCGAAAATCTGAGTGAAGTCCCAGGTGGTTTTACCAGGCATTTTCAGACCGTGGACTTGTGTTGGAGCCAGACCTGCCTGAATCTCCAGATAGTCTCCTTTCCCGGTTTCCGAGAGATAGTCGCACCAGTTTCTCCCTCCGCGATGATTACCCCAGCAGAACATTTTCCTGTATAGCAGTTTCGATGTTGACCGCTCGTAAAATGTGAATCCGTCATTGTATACGGCGGCTTCCCAGGGAGATTGGCAGTTTTCGGGGTTTTGAAAGAAATATTCACTTGAAAAATCAAAATTCAGGGGATAAGAGGGATCCTTACCAGGTAAAGAGGGGAGTTTCTCTATAGATCCTCTACCGAATTTGTGGATGTTTCCCTCCTTGATGGTAGATTCCGGTTTAATATAGAGTACCTGATCTGATTCGGAGAATATTCTTACATTGTCATTTTCCCGGACAGCGATATTTGTCCACCAGTACATGGGAACAGTTAAATCATTATTATTGACAATTCGCACATAAGCGCTTAACTGTTTTGCCCCGGAAGGGAGATGGAAATCTATTGAAAAATAGATTTTTCTGTTTCTCTCATACTCATAAACCCGGAGAAAGTCATTTCCATCATCATCTTTCATTTCCGCAAAAAAGAGCGGTTCACAGGTCAATACAGAGTGACCGAATTGCCCGATATTCCACTCTATTCCGCCTGAAAACCAGGCATCTCTGGTTGAGAGATTTGCCGGTTGAAATACACTGTTTTTGAAAAGCAATTCTCTATTTAACAACTTATCTTCCAGCGATATTAATCTCGCTCCGAAGTCAGCCAGAAAGACTGCTTTCAGATTTTCATTCTCCAGGATTACAGTTTTCAGTTCCAGGTCCTCTCTGTTTCGACTGTAACTGTCCTGCATTTTATAGGGGAGGACCCGAAATCCGGTTTCATAACCGAACAATTCCTTGTCTTCTTCTGTAAAAGTCTCATCGTAATCACAGGGAGCAGTTCTCTCTTGAGCTCTGAACATAGGTAGAGGATTTTTCTTCTCAGGTATTGAACCTTTTATTTTTATCTTATCAATTGTTATTTTCATTATGAGTTATCCCTTAAGAGCTCCACCAGTAACACCGGCAATAATCTTCTTAGAGAGGAAAATATAGATGATGAATGTTGGTACAAAAACTACAATTACAGCTGCAAACATTCCTGCCCAATCACCTATATAACGCATGGATTGAATCATCGAGTAGAGACCTACAGACAAAGGTCGTAAATCCGATGTATTGGCAAAAATGAGAGCAATAAAAAATTCGTTCCATATGACAATAAAGTTAAATATAGCTACTGTTATAATCCCCGGTTGAGCAAGAGGAAAGATGATGATCCAGAAGGTGCGCATAGGACTGCAGCCGTCTATTGCCGCGGCTTCTTCGAAGGATCCGGGAATCGTGGCAAAAAAGCTCAGGAGAAAGAATACAGTAAAAGGGATGTTCAAACAGATATAAAGAATTATTATTAAGAACCTGGAATTGGTCAAACTAAATGTTGAAGCCATAAAGAATAAGGGAAGAATGATCATGATTTGAGGTATTCCAAGTGAACCGACGAATAAATTCTGTATAAACTTATTTCCCTTAAAGGAAAATCTTGCCAGTATATAGGCACAGGGAGCGGCAATCAGTATAATCCCGATTCCCGACAGAAATGTGTAGATGACACTGTTTAAAAAATATGAGGCGATATTATGGGCAAAAAGCGCTTTCGGGTAATTCTCAAAATGGAAACCTGTCTGCAGCATCGTACTTGTGAAAATCTCTCTCGTTGTCGAAAGAGAGGCAAGGATAATCCATGTTACCAGCACTGCTGTAAAAATCACCCAGAGATTCAAAACCGTATATCCCGGAAGCCTGGTTATGGTCTGTTTGTTAAACCTGTTTTTTAATATATTCATATAAGGTTCCTTTTAGTACTGAATTTTCTTATCGCGGATTGTCACATTGACAATTCCGAAAACGACAAGAACTATGAGTGTCATTATTACCCCGACTGCAGCGCCGGCACCGGCATTGAGTAAAGTGGGATCACTGGGCACGATACTCCTTCCGAAAACAAGAGCGTACATGTATACCATAGGAGTTACGGTTCCCACTTGAGGATCGAGAGTGGAAAACATCATAGACCAGATAAAAAATACTATGGAGGAGACAGACCACATGACAATACTGCTTCTCATTACAGCTCTCATAAGAGGCATAGTTATATGCCTGAATTGCTGAAATATATGGGCGCCTTCCAGTTTGGCCGCTTCATAGAAATCTCTGGGAATCTTTTCAATTCCCGCCATAAATATTAAAACGTAGTAGCCGACCATACCGAAACAGTAAGCCACGGTCATAGAGGCAAACTGATTTGTCGGTGATGTCCATTGAACTGCAGCCATATTTTCCCATCCGAGAAAATCAAAAACGTTGTGCAATAATCCGTATTTGCTACTGAAGACAAAGTGAATCCACATGGTCGCCATTGCTACTGCAGATATGACATTGGGCAGATATATGGCAGCACGAAAAAATCCCTTGCCTTTAACTCCCGATGTCAGGATGATAGATAATAGCAGGGCTACTGCGAAAACTCCTATACCCCCCCAGAACCAGATATTAAAAATGTTCTTCAGAGATTGTACAAACATTTGACTGCTGAATAATTTGATATAATTGTCTATTCCGACAAAATTCCATTTCCCCAAACTATCGGTAACAGCCTGAACATAGAAGAAGCTCATAAATATAGTTCTTATCGTGGGATAGATGAACACCAGAGCGAAAGTTATCAGCGCCGGTGTTACGAATGTAATCATCATTGTCTTATCGCGTTTCATAATTTATTCCATTAATTGTTTTTGATTCGTGAGTGTAGGGACACCGGTCAAGGTGTCCCTTACAGTCGATTATTTTAGTTTTGCTTTTACATTGCCGATGAACTGCTCAGCTGTAATTTTTCCAGATATAAGACTTGTAAATTCTGCTACGATAATTGGGAAAGCATCGGAATCTTCTGCCAATCCCCCACTCCATGGAATGTAGGTATCGAGACTTGCGAAAACAGATTCACATTCTTCGATCTGTACCGGCCATGGCATACTGGTATCCATAGGTGCCCCATAAGTTTTTGCAGATAGCTCTTTGTCCCATTTACCTGTTGTCAGGTGAGCAATAAGTGCAAATGCTTCATCGGGATAAGCACATTTGTTATTGATGCTGAATCCCTGAGCACCGTAGATTCCACCTGTAACACTGGCACTGTTAGTTGCTGCAGGATATGGAAATTGACCCCATCTGAAATCTGGTCCGGTTGTTCCCATAACTTCATTTGGTAACCAAGTTCCGTTTGTAATATAGATAGAAACCTGATCGGTAGCTACTTCCTGCTGACCGGCAGGCCATTTGTTACCTTCTGTTTGTGGTGACATATATGGAGCGAGAGCTTCGAAATCTTTTGCTGCCTGAAGAACTTTGGGATCATCCCAGAGTTTGCCAGATCTGTCTTTAACAAGCTCAACAACTTTGTTGCTATCGCCATATACTCTGTTCAAGTGCATCCCCAGAGGAAGATCCATGTAGGCGTCATCAATTGTTACTGGAGTAAAACCTGCAGCTTGCAATTTATCGCAAGTCTCGAGGAATTCGGCCCATGTTTCAGGAGTTTTGGTTATTCCTGCTTTATCAAAATGATCTCTATTGTAAAAAGACACTACAACGAAAGGCTGGTAAGGCACTGCGTAAATAGATCCGTCAGTAGAAAGATCACTTGCAAGATCCTGCAAAGAACCTATTATTGTCTCTTTAAATGCCTTTCCATTTGTAGAAGGGTAGGATTTTTCAAAGTAGGGATCTAAATTCACAGCATAATCCTGCCATGATCTTGTGAGCAGTTCAACACCTTCATCCCACATGTCAATTTGTGTGCCCGCATCGAGTGCCGGTTGAAGAGTTTTTCTGATTTCCCGACCATTCCACTGAATGTCCACTTTTACACCGGGATTTTCGTTTTCAAATTCTTTTATGGCATCTTTGAGAACCATTGCCTGGGTCTCTGTCTCGTTCCACATTGACCAGTAAACAAGGTTTTTGGCATCAACATCATCAGCACCCTGCTGACCTGTAGAGAATACCGGTAGGACTGACAGCATTAATAATACTGCAGTAAATAGAAAAAATTGACGTTTAACTTTCACTTTAAATCTCCTTATCAGGACTTTTTCGCCCTGTGTTTAAAAAAATTATAACACAGCTTTTTTGATTTGATTTGCCTCTTAGTACACAATATTTATTTGTATGTTTCCAAAAAGAGGTATAATATTGAGATTATGGTCAATGTTAACGGATTTTTGAGTACTGATATCAGAGAAGAACTTGTTATCGACAATATATTTACAATTCATTATTTCGAGTATACAAAAGATTTTTATTTTGGTGGAGAAGAGCACAATTTCTGGGAATTCCTCTATGTTGACGGAGGTGTTGTAGAAGTCATCGCTGGTAAGACTCAGCACACTTTATTCAAGGGAGATATCATTTTTCACAGACCTGGAGAATTTCACAGTCTTTGGGCAAACGGCAAGACAGCTCCCAATCTTGTAGTGATTACTTTTGAGTGTAACAGTCCTGCTGCAGATTGGTTTGTAGGGAAGATTCTCCGCATTAAAGAGGAAGAGCGAAATCTGATGGGCAGCATAATTCACGAGGCACAGATAGCATTTTCCACACCCTTAGACGATCCTCTTACAAACGGCCTGATCAGGAGAGAAAATCAGGCTTTTGGATGCGAGCATATGATCAAGATCCATCTTGAAGAGTTTTTGATACGGCTGATCCGCAGAGATACAGACGTTTCGGGACCATCGCGATTATCCAATACAATTGATCAGCGTACTAAAGAAGGTGCATTTAATAAAGTTGTGAATTTTCTGGAAGACAATATGTCTAATAGTTTTCAAATTGATGATCTCTGCCGGGCTGTGGGTTACAGCCGTTCATATCTGCATAAAGTGTTTAAGGACAGAACGGGAAGAAGCGTTATGGAATATTATAAAAGGGTGAAACTGGAAAAAGTTAAACAGATGATCCGCGAGGGATCCAATAATTTCACTCAAATCAGCGATGTTCTGAATTACACATCTCTTCAGCATTTCTCTAAGGTTTTTAAGAGGTATATAGGTATGACCCCTTCTGAATACAGTTCGTCTGTAAAATTGAAATCAGATTTTACTTCGACAAAAAAGTAAAGAACAATTCTATTTAATCAGGACCTTGTAGACTGTCGAAAGTGAAATTATACTTACAGATATTATGTTTAAGGACAAAGGAAACAGATGATAACTTCTAATGTACAGATCATTTTACTCGCCAGCCCAAGCGGAGAAAATGCAAACTACAATAGAGGTCCGTCCAGATGTCATTCTTAAATGAATAATTTATAACATTGCGCAGGCCTAAAGGCCTGCTTTTTTTATGCCCATTCCGGCATAGGACCTCCCTGCAGGCCTGATCTGCGTTTTTACAGAAAATAATAATTAGGAGTTTTTATGTCAATTTTAACATTTTCCGATTTATCAAAAGAATTTATGGGAGAGTATATATTTAACAATCTTTCAGGAGCCATAGAATCTGAAAGCACTATCGGGATTGTCGGACCAAATGGAATCGGCAAGACAACCCTTCTCAGGCTGATTTCAGGAAAACTGGAATCTTCCGGAGGAATAATCAGCAGATCCCGGGGATTGAAAATCGGTTATCTTCAGCAGGAGGCAATAGATGCTTTCGCAGAGAAGAATAATAGTGTTTTCGAGGAGATGCGAACCGTTTTTTCCCATCTTATTACCAGGCGGGAAAAACTCTCTCAGCTTGAATATGAAATGAGTGACGGTGGAGATACCGAAGAGCTTCTCGAGCAATACGGCCGGGAGCTCGAGGCATTTGAAACTGCCGGTGGATATGAATATGAGCTGAATATTGAAAAGACCCTCGAAGGGCTTGGTTTTTCCTCATCAGAATGGAATATGCCTCTGACTCACTGCAGCGGTGGACAGAAGACGAGAGCGCTTCTCGGCCGTCTGATTTTAGAGGAACCGGATCTGCTCATCATGGATGAGCCGACAAACCATCTCGATGCAAAGGCTGTTGAATGGCTTGAGGGAAAACTGATTCGCTGGGACAAAGCGTTGATTGTAGTGAGTCATGACCGGTATTTTCTCGATCATATTGCAAAGCAAATCTGGGAGATGAATATTTATGGTTTTGAGAAATTCAAAGGCAACTATACATCGTATATAATGCAGCGCGAAGAGAGGAGGATCAGAAGACAGAAAACATTCGATGCGACTATGGAGTTTTTCTATAAGGAGATGGATTATATCAGGCGCTTTATCGATAAGAAAACGACACAGGCCAAAGGACGAATGAAAAGACTGGTCCGTCAAGTCAAAGCTGTGGAAATCGGTGGACCGGAAGCTCTGGATAGAGGATGGAACGATTTTCTTCTGTCTATAAACAGTGATAAGATGTGTGGTGGAATCTCCGGTTCAAAATGGAGTGTCAATGATACGGAAAGGCATATACGGGCACTGAAATGTCAAAATCCCTATACAAAACCGATGAAAATGAGAATACGGTGTACAGATCATTTTCCGAAAGAAGTGCTCAAAGTCAGGGATATCACAGTCGGATATGGAGAGAGTATCCTTTTTTCCATGGAGAAGGGTGATATTTTCAATCAGAACAGGATTGCTCTTCTGGGACCGAACGGTTGCGGCAAGTCCACTTTTCTAAAAGCTATATTGGGTGAAATCTCAGTGCTTGAGGGAAAACTGCATTTAGGTGAGAGCATTAAAATTGCCTATTATGCCCAGTCTCATGATATTCTCAATCCCGAAAATACTGTTGTTGAGGAATTAATGTCTCACAAACAGGGCTTATTAGAAGCAGAAGCCAGAAATTTTCTGGGACAATACTTATTCAGCGGAGATGATGTTTTTAAGTTCACTGAAAATTTAAGCGGAGGAGAGCGGGGCAGGCTGACTCTGGCCATATTGGCTTTGAAGGAAGTTAATTTTCTCATTCTCGATGAACCGACCAATCATCTGGACATTCAATCGAGAGAAATCCTGGAAGATGCACTTGAACACTTTCAGGGCACTATACTCTTTGTCACTCATGACCGTTATCTGATAAATCAGTTGGCCACGCACATCTGGAATATTGATGATAATAAAATCATCCCTTTCAGAGGATCTTATGAGGCTTATCAGAAAATGCAGAGTGAAATAGTGGTTCCAGTAACTGAATCGGTCAGAAAGGAAAAACCCCGTATGAAAACAGTGAATCCGGAAAAGGAACTTCAGCTAACTGAAGAAAAAATCATCAACCTTGAAAATGAGTTGAAGATTTTATCAAAAAACCTGGAGACTGCAGTGGAAAACCGGAATCAACATAAGATAAAAGATTGGAATGAGTCCTATCTACAATCAAAGAATGAAATCCAGAATCTGCTGCACCGCTGGGAGGAATTGTCTATTTCTTAGATTATGAGAACTAGATATTCACCTGAAGAGGGATGAATGGCTGTATCAAAACAATACAGCCATTGGTTAGGCTTAAATTGCCATATGGCGATTCTTCAATCTCTGTTTGTCCCACTCATTTTTGTCTTTCGGAGGAACGATACGATTCCATTCATTTTTTAAAATCATAGTCATTGCATCTTCTGGACATCTTGTTACGCACAAACCGCATCCGATACATTTATTCAGGTCGATAACTGAATAATTTTCAATTGAAATTGCCTTCATCTGACATCTGCTTTCACAAATGCCACAAGCGGAACATAGGTCTTCTTTCACTATGGCATAATAGTTGGATTTAGCTACAGAGTTTTCTATACCATGTTCGATTATTCCACGCAGAATTCCACAGCAGCAGCCACAGCAATTACAGATATAATTGACACCATTGATTACATTTCTCACTGTATGGACTAGTCCTTCCTCTTCACAGTTATCAATCAATGCCTTAGCGTCTTTTTCTGTTATTGTGTTTGGAAGTCCCGGGATTTCCTTTTCCAGAATGGCCATGCAGACATTTATAGGGAAATCGCAACTCCTCTCATCAATCAGCTCCTGCTGTTTTCGGCAGACACAATCGTAAACAATGAATGTCTTTCCCTTATCGATATGTTTGATGATATCTTCATAAGGTAGTATTGTTTCTTTTTCTACTGAACCATGAACCGGAATAACTCTGTGTAATGCAGGAGAAAACTTCATAATTCCCTCTGTTCCCCCTTCCTGGAAATAATGCTCTACTAGATGGGCCAACTCATAATCGATAGTTTCTCTCTGTCCTTCATAAAAACCGACAACAAAAGGTTCCAGTTTGTATCTTATACTGCCCAGATTCATTTCCCAGGCTATTAACTGCTTTTTCCCCAACTGCCGTAAATTCTTTTTTATCACTTTTGAATCTATGTTTAATGTAAGAGAAATATCACTGATAGTTTGAAAATTTTCTGTAAGTCCACAGGCTATACCAGCTTCTTCTTCAGTAAAGAGTTTAGCCAGTATCTGAAGTTCCACACCGGTTATAGTTGGAGGAAATCCTTCGGGCAGGGAATCCAGTTTTTCAGCCAGTTTTTTATAAATATCCATTATTCAAAGTACAATTGAATGGATGATTTGTCAAAATGGATCTTTATCTGATCATTATAGAAGATGCATTGATTTCATGTTTATGGGGTGGGTGTTAATAATATATTAGCATAATAAGAAGAAAAACGTGAATTTTCAAAACGCGATAGTATTGGACCCCTATTTCATAATTATTGGCCACGTTTGATTTTGTACATTTATTATAAGTACATATTATGTACAAGAGAGGTCCTATGATGGCACATATAAATTTAGAAAAAGATTTTGTTCCACTTTCAGAGCTTCATATAAGAAATATATTACAAGCCTTTCTGATGAAAGAAATTGAATCATGAGAGTTCAGTTTCCAATTTCAGCGATGGAAGATATGAGGTCTATCAAAACTTATATTGCTAAAGATAATCCGAAGGCTGCAATTAAGATGATCAATAGAATAAGAGCTGCTGTGAAACATCTGACTGAATCTCCTTACAGTGGTAGAATAATCCCGGAAACTTCAGATCCTCAGTTACGAGAAGTAATTGTTTCAAATTATCCTGTTATGTATCAAATAACAGATTCAAACATTAATATTTTTTCTGTTAATGAAGATCATAAATTACCTTCTATCTGAAGCAGCACCGCCTTTCTCCCGGTTCTTAATGATAATCAATGTCCAGGAGTACAATAAAATCCAGGTGGAAAACATATTGTTGATGGTACAAGTTACGAAAACTCTTTGGGGGAAGCTCCGTAGTATCGTTTAAATTCTCTCGAAAATTGGCTAACACTTTCATATCCTACTTTACTCGCGGCTTCATTCACTCTCAATCCATCTTGGATAATATAAGTCCGGGCTTTATCAAGCCTTATTTTTTTAATGTATTGAATAGGAGAAGAAGAAGTAACTTCTTTAAAAGCATAGTGAAAAGAAGAAGAACTCATACTTACTATTTTAGCCAGATCTTCAACTTGTATTGATTTTGAAAAGTTATTATGTATTTCTTTTAATGCCATTTCCACTTTAGATAATTTAGAGTTTTTCGTAGTTAGTGCATAAAGGGGGGCTGAGTTGCTTGATTTTAAAATGTAATATAACAACTCCTGATAGATGCTCTTACCCAGGACATTTGTATCTTCTTTACTTTGTAATACTTTTAGTAATCTATAAACTATTTCTTGAAACTCAGCATTGACTCCGGCAGTATATAATCCGGATTCATTTTCATTATAACTGAATTTATTATAATCGATGGACTGTCCCATCAGGTGTATGATTGTATTTAATAGCTGAATATTAATGTCTACTGTAATAGCCAGAAGAGGTTTATTATCTTCTATAAAAATTTCATATTCAATCGGAAGAGGTACTGTAACTACAAGATAGTTATCTTTGTTATATTGATAAACTGACTCTTCCAAGTATATTTTCTTTTCACCCTGGACACAAATCATGACCCCCTGATCATATAAAAGTGGAGCTCTTTTCTGGGCATAACTTGCCCTGTATATTCCGATTTCACTCAAATTCGTTGAATTGAATCCTTCGCCAGGAGATAATTTATCTACTATATCTATAATTTTTTTCAATTTTTTACTCCTTAATGCACTCTAACACAATATATCTAAAATTGTCTATTAAGGATGTTGATTGGAGGAATAGGCATGAATAATGGATAATTATGTCTTTATTAAAGCTTGTTGTCTCAGTAATATATAGTTTATCAAACGTTTAGTAGGAGAAAATATGTCAAATAAAATTGAAACACTTCATTTATCAACCGTAATAGAAAATTATTCACAAGATATGAATGGTAAAGTCGTAGCCATTACCGGGACAACTAGTGGTACGGGCTATGTCGCTGCCCGAGTATTAGCCGATAAAGGCGCCGAAGTTATACTTTTGAATCGCGTCAGTGATAGAGCAGCTGCCTCTTTAAGTAAATTAAAAAATGATGTACCTGATGGGAAGTTTGTTCAAATAGAGTGCGATCTGCAAAGCATGACAAGTGTTAATAACGCTATAGATGAAATAAATTTAAAATACCAGGTGATAGATGTCTTATGTAATAATGCAGGAGTAATGGCATTAAAGGATTATGCAACGGCTGACGGATATGATGTCCAAATGCATACCAATGTCATTTCACACTTTCAATTATTTAAAGGTTTGTTACCTCTTTTAAAAGCTAGTAAGGAAGCAAGGATTGTAAGTCACAGTTCAGGAGCAAGACTGGGTGGCCCCCTTCTCGCTGATTATTTTGGTAAGAATGGAGGGAACCTTGGTGGAAATGGAACAGAAGAGGAGAACTCAAGATTTCAAGGTGCTAGATGGGAACGTTATCACCAAACAAAATTAGCAAACTTTGTATTTACATATGCTTTAAAAGAAAAACTCGCTCAAAGCGATATTACCAATATTAAATCTATTGCCGCTCATCCCGGATTAGCCGCAACCAACCTGCAAATCACAACTTCAGAAACAGGTGGTATGGATCTTAAAAGTGAGATAATGCAAAATGCTCAATCAGCTGAAGACGGTGCGACAGGTATCATTCGAGCATCAATGGATAAGGATGCAAAGAATGGTGATTTTTATGGTCCAAAAGGATGGGGTGGTTTTCCAGAAAAATTAACACCGGAAGCTTACCTTATAACTAAAGAAAACATGGAAATTCTCTGGGAGTGCTGTGAGCTGGCAGTTGGTAGTGTGGAGTTTTAATAATATGAAATATCTCTGGATCTCTCAATTTTGAAGCACCACAACACTCTCCTCTGTAATAGTAATTAAACACTATTCAAGGAGAAAAACGTGAATTCTTTAAACTCGATTTTACTAGAAGGAAACCTGGTCAGAGATCCGGAATCAGGAGAAACACCTAAAGGAACTCAGTTCTGTAAATTTTCTATTGCCTCTAACCGCTATTACAAACAGGAAGATGTCAAAGTCGATGAAGTTTCTTATTTTGATGTGGAAGTATGGGCTAAGCTTGCAGAAAACTGCCATACAAATCTGGAAAAGGGGAGAGGTGTTCGGGTTGTAGGACGGCTGAAACAGGACCGATGGCAGGATGAGGAGGGCAAGGGAAAAACTCGTGTAAAAATAGTTGGCGAACATGTGGAGTTTAAACCCCAGTTTAAGAAACTGGAGAATACAGATACCACAGATCAATCGGAAGATGAAGAGAAAGATCTGACTTTCTAAGTTTCAGGCAGTTTCTCAATAATTCACAATTTTTGAAGAAACTGCCTCAATGATTGATCTTCTGAAACAGCCTGCCGATAATAAGACAGTGAAAACTATCAACTTATTCTCAAAGAAGAAACAAAAACTCAAAAAACATGAAATTGAAGCGACTATTGATAAAATTAGAGAAGAATATGATAAATATATTGTTACTTTCCACAAACCTCTTTCATTGAAAAATGCTTTTGAGCGAAGATACACAGAAGCAAAGATACATGAGGTTGATATGGAGCGTTTTCTCGGTGAGGAGATTGCCGCAATCAAGTCTATTTATCTGCATCAGAATAAACTGGATAAAGATAAGAAAGATGACGAGGAAAGAGCTCGCCTGAAACATCAGAGGAAGAGCCAACCCGATTTTGCTGACAAAGTACTTCAGAAACTAAAAGACAAAATAACAGTTTATCCTCCGTTGAGATTTCATAAAGATGCTTCTTATGAGATTGTCCATCTCTATGGGGCCATCAGGGAATTTGAGAGTCAGCATTGGCCTCCTCTCGATCATTTTATCAGCGAACATCAGAGTTGGGCTTTAAGGGGAGATCGAAAAGATTTTAATAATGATCTCTGGCGGTTTCTCCCTGCCGGAGATACACTTATCCCTCCGATTCTGGAAAGATACAAATTATTACTCGATTCAACCGATGTTCCCTTAAGAGACATTACCAGGGAAGCACAGCACTGCCTGAAAGAAGCGGCATTTTTGCTGAATGATATACTCTGGAGCTGTAACAACATTATTAAAAAGGGAATTGCCGGTGAGAACATTGAAAAAAATCTGGATTTTGTCCAGAATGTAATTAACGACTTCAGAATTAAAGATTTGAAGAACCGATAAGGAGAAAATTTGATGTCATATGTAAAATTAACAGATGAGAACTTTGAAGCTGAAGTTCTTAAATCAGATATACCTGTACTTGTAGATTTCTGGGCTGAATGGTGTGTTCCCTGTAAGATGCTTGGTCCCATAATCGAAGAATTAGCTGATGAATATGCTGGAAAAGTGAAAATATGTAAACTGGATGTCGATGATGCTCCAACTACTGCAGGACAGTTCGGTGTTCAGAGTATTCCTACAGTAATGGTTTTTAATAATGGAGAACAGGTCACACAGACTCTTGGTGCTCAGCCGAAAGATGTTATTGTTAAATTATTCGCAGATTTGATTTAATCCACAGCATGGGCATTTAATATATACCGCACGGGCAGGTTGCGACCCGCCTCTACGGTATATGAATATTATCGGAATTGGCATCGCCAAAACTTTTTTCACCTGTCGGTACTATATGCCAGTCATCTCTTGAATTACTATCATAAGAACTGCTGTTCCGGCAGATTGATCTTGTTCCCGTTGTCCCTTCTGAAAACACAGCATCTTCAGGTCTTATAAAACCATCTGTATCCTGCCAGATATTGAGAAAACTCAATTCCTCAATCATGTTGATAGTGGTAGCTGTCCACCCGTGATAATCTTCACTGTCCGCTGTGACTCTGTTCGAATAGGGGACGGCATCAATAATTTCTCCAAAGGGGTTGCTGTATAGTGTAATAACTCCATTTTTACCAGAGATTGGATTATCCTTATCAGCCCATAAATCCCAGGCGGAATCAGAAAATAGTTTCCCTCCCGATTCCGTTTTATCATTAGTCTCCGTAATCTCTTCACTTAGGTTTTCAGGTCTCATATGAATTATAATATAGTCGCCGATCTCTACATCAAGGTCAGGTAGAATATACGAACTGTTGTAATTATTTTTCGTACCGAGAAACAAAGTCAATCCGGCAGAATTCCCTTTGCTCAACACGAATAATTCGATTGTATCGGGATTATTGCCACTACCCTCAGGATTGAATTCGTTTATCACAAGTTCCGGGACATTGGGATTCCAACCGTAATAACGGATTATAAAAGAGAGAGTATTCCCCGAATCATCACTGACATCGCCTCGACATTTATACATTTTCCCCGGGACCTGGTCTTCTTTAAATTGAAATGTAATGACGTTTTCTTTAATTACCCATGACTTGAGGGGTAATTGAGGATCGCTATTATAATCTTCCTTTGAAAATGTTACCGGTTCATCAAATTCTATGGAAAGGCTATTGCTGTTCTCCAGAAGAACAGTTTCCAGTACAGGAGGTTTTAGATCGATATCTATCAAAGAATTTCCTGTGTTAGAGATGTCACTGCAGGAAAACAAAAGAAATAAAATAGGGATAAAGAAAAGTATCATGATTTTCTCCTATGTAGTAATATACTGAGAGAGCGGGTGGTGCCGCTTCAATCAACAGTAAAAAAACAGGAGTTAATAATATGTGTGGAATCGTAGGATATTGCGGTGAAAAACAGGCATCGGAGGTCCTATTATCCGGCTTGAAAAGGTTGGAATACAGGGGATATGATTCATCCGGAATCAGTGTAAACAGCGATAATAAGCTGAAAATCATTAAAAAAACAGGGAAAATCAAAAATCTAAGAGCTGCTGTTCCCGAAAATCTCAGTGGTAATACCGGGATTGGCCATACAAGATGGGCTACTCATGGTGGTGTGACCGATATAAATGCTCATCCCCATTCCGATTGTGCAGTAAAAATTGCAGTTGTTCACAATGGAATTATTGAAAATTATACAGGATTAAAAGAAAAACTCATTGGAGAAGGACATACATTCAAGTCTGAAACTGACTCGGAAGTCCTTGCTCATTTGATCTCTAAGTTTTATGACGGGAATCTTGAATCGGCAGTGAAATCTGCCCTCTCTCTGATCAAGGGAACATATGGCATTATCGTTATGCATGTTGATAATGACAACGAGCTTATCGGTGCCAGAAACGGATCACCTCTTGTTCTGGGAGTTGGTGATGATGAGATGTTTCTTGCATCAGATGTTTCTGCTATTCTGGCATATACAAAACAGGTCGTTTATTTTGAAGACGGAGAGGTCTGCCGGGTCACTGCAGATGGATTCACTACATCGGATATAAAAAACAACAAAGTCAGTAAAGAAGTAGAAAATATCTCCTGGGAACTGGAAGAGATGGAGATGGGGAAATTTTCCACCTATATGGAAAAAGAGATACATGAGCAGGTCGAATCAATTCCCAGAGCCAGTAAGGGCCGTATTGATGAAGATATTGCCACGGCAGTTCTCGGTGGATTGAACATGTCAGGCCGTGAACTTCTCGATGTTGAACGTGTGAAAATTATTGCCGCGGGAACATCATTTTATGCCGGCCAGGTAGCTTCCTATTTAATCGAATCATTAGCCAGAATACCCTGCAGTGCCGAACTGGCATCAGAATTCCGCTATAGAAACCCCGTTGTGGAGAAAAATACACTGTATTTTGCAATCTCCCAGTCGGGAGAGACAATCGATACATTATTTGCATTGAGAGAAATCAAGCGGAAAGGTGGACGGGTTCTCGGTATCTGCAATGTTGTAGGATCGACTATTCCCAGAGAATCTGATGGTGGAGTATATATTCACTCGGGACCGGAAATCTCTGTTGCATCGACAAAGGCATTTACATCGCAGATAACGGCATTGTATCTGTTTGCACTCCATATGGCCAGAATGAGAGATTTGTCCCAATCGGCAGGAAATTCTTTTATAAATGATCTTGAGAAAGTTCCCGCAGCTATTACTGATATTCTGGAGAGAAAAGAAGAGATACAGGTTATAGCTAAAAAATATGCTCATTCTCCCAATTTCCTCTTTCTGGGAAGGGGGATTAACTGTCCTGTTGCAATGGAAGGGGCTTTAAAGTTAAAAGAAATTTCCTATATTCATGCCGAGGGATACAGTGCCGCTGAAATCAAACACGGACCGATTGCTCTTATTAATGAGACAACACCATCGATGTTTCTCGTTCCCGATGATGATATGAGAGAGAAAATACTTTCCAATATGAAAGAGGTAAAAGCTCGGAACGGTAAGGTTCTGGCCATAGCCGTCAAGGGAGACAGCGAAGTCGGTGAAATAGCTGATAACGTTTTTTATGTAAATAAAATCAGCGAAAACTTCTACCCTTATCTAATGGTAGTCCCTCTACAGCTGTTCTCATATTTTTGTGCACTTGAATTGGATAGAGATGTGGATCAGCCGAGAAATCTGGCAAAATCAGTTACTGTTGAATAGAGTTCCTATAGACATCTGACATTCCTGTCAGGTGTCTATCCTGTTATCATTAATAATCATTTATAGATTACTACCTCTTATTAATCCGATTCTTTAAAGGTTTTAATATTCTGGATCTGCTAATTCTGTGTTTTTTCAACCGCTCTTTGAGACTTGACCCGAGTTCTCCATAAAATGGGAGTAGAAAGTGAGTTCTGTTTTTTATCCCCGATTCTATGCGGTCCCGAAGTTCCAATTTGAATTTTTCAAAATCAACCTGCCACTTCTCTTCTGATTCGTTGACAAATATTTTGATTCTCGCAGCCAGATTAAATGACTGCCAGAGATCAACTGAAAATATTCCCAGAAAGATTCCTATGAAAAAAGACAGTTCGAGGTTATTCAACAAATGAGATATATCCCTCTGCAGGAGAGGGAAAAGCGTGTAGGAAAATACCAATCCCAGAATGGTCCATAGAAAACTGTAGAAGGGGCAGATTATGCCCTGAATATTGCCTTTATTGTTTGAGTAGTCCCACAGTTGTATTTTGAAATGACCGACAAATATTCTGCCGGCGATGTATTCCAGAAAGGTAAGGACAAAAAAGAAAATGATCAGTCTCAGATAAACAGGAGTCACATTATCACATATGAGAAAAAGGACGATTGATCCGAAGCCGTAAAGCGGCAGCCAGGGGCCATTGAGGAACCCGGGATTGATCCACCGTCTCGCCTTTCCATAAAAGCGTCTCCAGAAGATCTCAATAATCCAGCCCAGAGTGGTTCCAATCATAAATATCAGTAAGAATTTCAGAATTAAAATTAAGGCATCTTGATAAGTCAAAGTATCACTCCCTGATTATTCTATCATTATTTAAAATAAACAGAATGTTTATTTGTAGATTATTTTTAATTCTGTTAGATTTCATCTTATGGAAAAAAAAAAAAA
>Ga0070728_10002149_pt1 | contig 25535 bp, 27 predicted proteins | sample tdDd471_FD_66723 | JGI IMG/M metagenome (GOLD analysis project Ga0070728, IMG submission 66723) | Marine sediment microbial communities from the Atlantic coast under amendment with organic carbon and nitrate - tdDd47.1 | ecosystem: Environmental > Aquatic > Marine > Coastal > Sediment | place...
GATCGGCACGCCTGAACTGCTGGAGATCAGCACCGAATTCGCCCAATGGCCCCGGCCCTGGCAGATGGATGCCGATGGCTGGCTGTCGCGCCGGGCGGAGGGCGGCTTCACCCGCGAAGTGGTCTCCCACTTCCTGTTCCTGACCCGCCGCCTCTGTGGCCCGCTGCGCCTGGGCAGCGCATCCGCAAGATTCCCCGGTGGCGACATGGCTGAAACCGCCATCGCCGCAGACATGACCGCCGGGGAACTGCCTGTGCGGCTGAAAGGCGGTGTCGGCACCACCGAGCAGGCCGACCACAATCTCTGGACCCTGACGGGCACGGATGGCGCGATCCGCCTGCGGGACTGGTCGTTTGCGGAACGTCTGACCGCCGACGGCAACTGGGTCGGTGACCCCGACGCCCCCAGTCATGAGGTCGCCCGCCCGATGGTCCTGCAGGACCAGGTCACGAAACTGGCCGCCATGGTGCGGGGCGAGCCCCACGATCTGGCCACGGTGGCGGAGGCGCTGGAGGTTCAGACGGTTGTCGAACGCATTCTGGCGACCGGCTGAAACACGACCAGCTTGACACCGGAACCACCTTGATTGAACATTCGTTCAAATTGGTTCCGGGGAGGAAAGCACATGGCGAAGTTTGATCGGGTCATCAAGAACGGGATGATCGTGGATGGCACGCGGGCGCCGCGCTATCGCGGTGATATCGGCATTCGCGACGGCATCATCGCGGAGATCGGGCACATCGATGCCGCCGACGGGGCGGAGGTGATCGACGCAACGGGTCTGATCGTTGCACCGGGCTTCATCGACCTGCACACGCATTATGACGCGCAGCTGTTCTGGGATCCCTATTGCACCATTTCGGGCTGGCACGGCATCACCTCCGTCGTCATCGGCAACTGCGGTTTCGGCTTCGCCCCGGTGCATCCGGAGGCGCGGGAGCGGGCAATGATGTCGATGACGCGGGTGGAGGCGATTCCGCTGCCGTCGATGGAGGCCGGGCTGCCCTGGGACTGGGTGACGTTCCCGGAATTCCTCGACAGCGTGGACCGCGCGCCGAAGTCGGTGAACATCCTGCCCTATGTGCCCATCGGGCCGCTGCTGATCTGGGTGCTGGGCTTCGAGGATGCCAAGGCCGGGCGAATGCCGACCGACGCCGAGCACGCGGAACTGCGGCGTCTGCTGCATGAATCGCTGGACGCGGGCGGCTGTGGCTGGTCAGCGCAGCGGATGCTGCCCACGGGGCCTGCCGCCGTGCAGCGCGACTTCGACGGTACGCCGATGCCGACGGATGTGATGCATGACGAGACCTGCCGCGAGCTGGCGAAGGTGCTGCGGGAGCGGAACGAGGGCTTCATGCAGATGCTGCTGGTTTCCGGTGATAACGACAAGGATCAGGCGTTCTACGAGGAGATGGCGGAGATCTCCGGTCGCCCGATGATCATGAATGTCGTGCAGGCGTTCGATCACAAGCCGGAAATCCACCGTCGCGTGCTGGCATGGCTGCAGAGCTGTCGGGAGCGGGGCATCCAGGTCGTGGGCCAGGGCCTGACCACGGATGCCGGTTTCACCTTCACGTTCGAGGACTGGAACCTGTTCGACGACATCGAGGCATGGTGCGAGGCGACGACCGGCACGTTCGAGGAGCGCAAGCAGAAGCTGGCCGACCCGGAACGCCGCAAGCTTCTGCGGCAGAACATGCCCCGCACAGCCACCGGGCCGCTGGACCAGATCGTCATCGTCGGGCCGAAGCTGGACCACAACAAGGAATGGCTGGACCACACGCTGGCCCTCGCGGCGGAGAAGATGGGCAAGCATCCGGTGGATGTCATGCTCGACATGGCGGTGGAGGAGAACCTGGAGACCGAGTTCTTCGCCGCGCCGCCCAATGGCCGCATCGACTACCTGAAGGAAATCGTCGACGATCCCTATGTGCTGTTCGGCGTCTCCGACGGCGGCGCGCATACCAAGTTCCTCACCGCCGGGCGCTATCCGACGGAGACGCTGGTCAAGATCGTGCGCGACCACGGCATGATCAGCCTGGAGGAAGCCCACTGGCGGCTGTCCGCCCTGCCGGCGCAGCTTGCGGGCTTCGTCGGGCGCGGTGTGTTGCGCAAGGGCGCACCGGCCGACATCCTGGTCTATGACTACGAGAACCTGAAGGTTCTTGAGCCGGAGATCGTGCATGACCTGCCCGCCGGAGAGTGGCGCCGGGTGCAGCGTGCCTCCGGCTATCGCCATGTCCTGGTGAACGGCGAGGTGACCATTCGCGATGACCAGCCGACCAACGTCCATTCGGGCCGGCTGCTGCGCTTCGGCACCGGCATGGCACAGACCGACGGGGCAATGGCGGCCGAGTAGCCGCCGCAAGGGAGAGCGCACCAGATGACAGCACAGACCGCCCGGACCACCAGGCGACGCGGGGGTACCGTGTCAAAGGCAGCCGCCGAAGGGTCCGGGCGGGAGGCTGTGCTGAAATCGGCGCTGGAGGCGTTCTTCGCGCATGGGTTCCATGACACCTCCATGCGCAAGATCGCCGATGGCGCCGGCACCGCGATCTCCCACGCCTATTACTACTTCCCCTCCAAGGTCGATATCCTGCGCACGCTGATGATCGGCGTGACGACAGAACTGATCCATGTGCTGGAGGCCGCGCGGGACGCGGCGGGCGATGACCCGGTCGAGCGACTGGCAGCGATGGTGCGCAATCATGTTCGGCTGCATACGGAACGCCAGGCAGAGTCCTTCGTTGCCAATACGGAGTTGCGCAGCCTGTCCGGGGAAGAACGGCAGGAGGCCGTTGCCCTGCGCGACCATGTGGCCACCCTGTTCAAGGACACGGTGGATGACGGGCTGCGACAGGGGTGTTTCCACACTGACAGCCGGGATGAGGCGGTCAGGGCCATCATCACGATGTGCACCGCCGTCGCGGGCTGGTACCGCAGCGATGGCCCCCGGACCCCGGAAGCCATCGCGGACAGCTACGCGGTGCTCGCCCTCAGGATGCTTGGTTGCCAGGACGGGGTCAGCGGTCGCCAGTAAACCGTCGGCGCAGGCGCGTCGACAGCGCGTCCATCACGATCACCAGCAGCACGGTCAGGATGATGATGTAGAGCGTGTTCTCCCAGTCGCGGGAGGTCTTGATCGTCTCCACCAGCATCAGCCCGATGCCCCCTGCCCCCAGCGCACCGATGACGGTGGCGGAGCGCGTGTTGGATTCCAGATAGTAGAACCCCTGCGAGATGAAGATCGGCAGGATCTGCGGAATGACACCAAAGCGGTAGGTCTGCAGTTTCGAGGCGCCCGTGGCATTCACCCCCTCCACCTGCCGCCGGTCGATGTTCTCCAGCGCCTCGGAGAACAGCTTGCCCAGTGTGCCGGTATCGGTGAAGGCGATGGCCAGCGCGCCGGTCAGCGGTCCAAGCCCGAAGGATCGGATGAAGATCAGCGACCATATCAGCATGTCGATGCCGCGCACGAAGTCGAACAGCCGACGCACGAAGAACCGGACAGGCCCGGAGGGCGTGAAATTGCGTGCCGCCAGGAATGCCAGCGGCAAGGCGACGAAAGCCGCCGTGAAAGTGCCCAGTACCGCCATCAGCAGGGTTTCCAGCAGCGCGACGAAGACATTGCCATGCTGCCAGTCCGGATTGGTCCAGAAGGTATCCAGGATCAACAGCCAGTTCGCCGTACCCGGCTCCAGCTCTTCGTCGCTCAGGGCCAGGTCCAGCAGTTCACCCGCCGAAAGGACGCTCAGGGGTGACCGGAAGGGGAAGAAGAAATTCTCCCAGCCCGGGAAGTAGCGGTGCACTTCGATCTTGGCGCGGGAAACCTGAACGCGACGGCTCAGGTCGGGGCGTGCGTCGAACTTGGCACTGGTGGCCCGCAACCAGTCGGGTTTCCTGCCCGGCGGCAGTTCCGTGATGACGCGCCCGTCCCGCACCGATACCCGGATCAGGCCGTAGTCCGGAACATCGAAGGTCAGGGAGGTGGCAAGCATGGTGACCGTGTAGCCATCCTTCAGATCGATGGTCAGTTTCTCCCCATCCACGGCAACCCAGTCGGGTGGCGTTTCGTAGGTCGCCGTCCGCTCCCCCTCGATCGCGATGGCCGTCGTGCCGCGACGCAGCAGGCGGGTGACATGGACCTTGTGGGCCACTGCATCAGTGGCCAGCAGCGCCGCCCGCTCCGGCTTGGCGCTCTTGATAAGGGCCGGAACGTCGAAGGCAAACCAGGTGTAGGTCAGATAGACCAGCACGAGTGCCAGCATCGCGAAGCCGATCCGCGTGGTCCGGCGCAAGGTCCGGGCAATGCTGTCGCGCTGCAGCAGCAGGCCGGAATCCAGGGTCATGCCGGTGGCGCTCATGTCAGCGCCTCCGTCTGGGCAATGCGCTGTCGCATCCATGACGACGCCTGGTCGATCAGGAAGATGGCGAAGATCAGCAGCACGAACAGCGCCGCGGTCTCATCGCCTGCCCCCTGCCCCCAGCCAATGGTTCGCCGCAGTTCCGAACCGATCCCGCCCGCGCCGACAAAGCCCAGGATGGCCGAGGCCCGCACATTGATCTCGAACCGCAGCATGAAATAGCTGAGATAGTTCGGCAGCACCTGGGGCAGGACCGCAAAGCGCATCCGCTGGAACCAGCTCGCGCCGCAGGCACCCAGCCCCTCCACCGCTCGGGTGTCGATGTTCTCGTTCACTTCGGAGAACTGCTTGCCCAGCGCCCCGACCGTGTGGAACGCCACTGCGATCATCGCCGGGATCGGACTGGAGCCCAGCACGAAGATCAGGAACAGGGCGAAGATCAGTTCCGGGAAGGCACGCATCACGTCCATGATCCTGCGCGCGACCGGCACGACCGGCGGCCAGACATTGAGGTTGCTGGCCCCGAGGAAGGCAAAGACCATCGCCCCGAGACCGCCCAGGATCGTTGCGACGGCGGCAATGTTCAGCGTCTCGATCAGTGCGGGCAGGAAGCGCCAGAGCAGGCCGGGAAACGCGGCACCCGCGTCCCATGCTTCCGCGACGATCTCACCGGGATAGTCGAAGAATTTTGCCAGACCGCTGATGAAGCCGCCGGAATTCATCTCGTTTGCCTGCCCGTAGCCGCCCACCATGATGGCCGTCAGCAGGATCAGGATGGCTGCGGAATAGAGTTGCCGCCTGCGTTTCATCTGCAGGATTTCGTCTCTCAGGTGGGCAGATGCGATCATGAACGGGCGTACTCACGGCTGGGCTGGAAGACAGGCAACGGAAACGGCGAACGGACGGCCCGGAACATTCCCGACCGTCCGCCCTTGTCGCTGACCGTGATGGCTCAGTTGGACTTCGCCTGGCGCGCGGCCACGATGACCTCGTAGTCGGCATGGCTGATCGGCGCGATCGCCTTGATCTTGCCCGCCATGAAGCCATAGGCGCATTCCGGATCCATGGAAGGCAGGCTGGCAAGCATGGCCACCATCTTGATCTTCACGTCGGCCGGCAGGTCCTTGCGCAGGACAATCGGGCCTTCAGGGATGACCTTGGAACGCCAGATTTCCACCAGTTGCGTCATGTCCACCAGTCCGGCATCAGCGGCCTTGCGGAAGGCACCGCTGTTGTAGCCGTCTTCCCAGTTGCCCAGGCCATCGGCCCAGCTGACACCAGCGTCGATATCACCATTCTGCACGGCGACGATGGTCTGCTCATGACCGCCGGTGAAGACGACCTCACCGAAATGCTCGCCGGACTTCATCGTGTAACCGGCGGCGGGGATCTCGATGGACGGGATCAGGTAACCGGAGGTCGAGTTCGGATCACCGAAACCGAATTTCTTCCCCTTCATGTCGTCCAGATTCTTGATGCCGCTGTCGACACGGGCGAAACCGATGGAGTGGTAGCCAAAGGAGCCGTCCGCATTGATCTTGGTCAGCACCGGCTCGACCGCGGTCGGGTCCGTCAGGAAGACCTTGGCGTAGCCGGAGGCACCCAGCCAGGCCATGTCCAGGTTACCGCCCAGCAGGCCCTCGATCACGCCATTGTAGTCGGCGGGGGCAAACAGCTTGGTGTCGACACCAAGCAGGGCCTCCGTCTTCTCGATCAGGCATTCGTTGCTGCGCAGGCGGTCGGAAGCGTTCTCGCCGCCCAGGATACCGATGCGGAATTCGCTGATGCTGTCGTCGGCCAGAGCGACGCCGGACAGCATCGTGGCTGCGGCAGCGAGTGTCGCGATACGGGTGAAATTCATCGTCTTGTCCCTCCGGAGAATTGACTGATGTGGTGGTGGTGGCGGTATTGACTGCGGCGTCGGATCAGGCGGGCACAGCGACGGGGGTGAACCCCTGCGGCTGTCGTGCCCCGCGATCCAGCGCGGTGGATGTCATGGATTCATCGATCTCGTGATCCGCGCCGTAGATCTCGCGCACCGTCGCGGCACTCAGGGCGCTGGATGGCCCGTCGAAGACCAGTTCTCCCTGCCGCATCCCGATGACCCTGTCGCAATAGGCGCGGGCGGTATCGAGGGTGTGCAGGTTGCACAGCACCGTCATCTGGTCGCGTTCGTGGATCTGGCGCAGCGACTTCATCACCGTCTCGGCGCTCAACGGGTCCAGCGATGCGATGGGCTCGTCGGCCAGGATCATCTTGGGGTCCTGCGTCAGGGCGCGGGCGATGGCGACGCGCTGCTGCTGCCCGCCCGACAGGGTTTCGGCCCGCTGCAGTGCCTTGTCGGCGATGCCCAGCCGGTCGAGTGCCGCCAGCGCGCGGTCGATGTCCGCATCGCCGAAGATGCTGAACAGACTGCCAAGCAGGCCATGGCCGTTCAGCCGCCCGAGCATCACGTTGGTGACCACATTCAGGCGCGGCACCAGATTGAACTGCTGGAAGATCATGGCGCAGTCGCGCTGCCAGGCCCGCTTCTCCCGCCCCCGCAGTTGCAGCACATCGACACCATTGACCATGACCGCGCCCGCGCTTGCCGGTGTCAGGCGATTGATCATGCGCAACAGGGTGGACTTGCCCGCCCCTGAGCGACCTATGACACCGACCATCTGCGGACGCGCAACATCGAAACTGACATCCCTGACAGCCACGACACCGCCGCCAAACTGCTTCTCCAGCTTCCGGACTTCGAGCATCAACCCCTCCTGAACTTCGGGGAGCAGGTCTAGGGGTCCGCCATGAAACGCGGATGACATTCCGGTGAAGTTTTTATGACGGGCGATGGTCATCCGGCTGCAACAGTCCGATGCGATGGTCAGAACCGTTTGTCCGTATCCGGGAGGTCGGAATGCCCACGAAAGCTGTCGAGCGACTTTTCACCCGTCTGGCGGAGCGTGGCAGCGGCAGCTATGGCCTCTCCGACGTCTCGCAACTGGAGCATGCGCTGCAGTCCGCCACGCTGGCCGAGGCGCAGGGCGGCGATGATGCCCTGGTGATTGCCGCCCTGCTGCATGACATCGGGCATCTGGTGACGGACACGGACGTTGCACTGGCCGACCAGGGAATCGATGACCGGCACGAGGTCGCGGGCGCGCGGACACTGGGTCTCGTGTTCGGACCCTCAGTGGCCGATCCGGTGCGGCTGCATGTGGCCGCCAAACGCTATCTCTGCACCGTGGAGCCGAACTATTTCGACCTGTTGTCCGCCGATTCCGTCCGAAGCCTGGAACTGCAGGGCGGCACCATGGACCAGGCCGAGCGGGCTGCTTTCGAGGCCGAGCCGGGCCACCGGGCCGCGATCCTGCTGCGCCGCATCGACGACGCCGCAAAGGTGCCGGGGATGGAGACGCCGAAGTTGCAGGACTATCAGGACATGGCCAACGGTCTGGCCGCCGCGCATCAGGCCTGATCGACAACGATCTCGACGCGGTCGGCGGCGAAGCGGGTTTCCGAAAGCTGGATCGGGGTGCCGTGCAGATCCACGTTCAGGGCACGCGCGACCATGACGAGACCGTCATCAGTCAGATCGAGTTCGGTTGCCTCCACCGGCAGGGCACGGCGTGCCTCCAGCACTGTCGACCGGCGGACATAATCGGCGACGCCACAGGCCGCCAGGGCCTGGGTGATGGAGCCCGTGCGGTCCAGATGTTCGGGCAGGGCGGCAAAGCGGGTGGCATCGAACCAGTGCGTGGCGAAGCTGATCGGCGTCTCCTCCGCCATGCCACGGGTCTCCAGCATCACGACCTCGGCCCCGACGGGCAGCCGCAGCGCCTCCGCCACCACCGTGTCTGCCGCGACCCGCGCGTGGCGCAACAGCAGCAGCCGACCGGAACTGTTCTGCGCCTCCAGCGCCGTGGAGAAGCGTGTTCGGCGGCCAATCGGATAGGCGATGCGGGGGCGCTGCACCACGAAGGTGCCGCGTCCCCGTTCACTGCGGATCACCCCTTCGCGGCCCAGCGCGGAGAGGGCAGCCCGCACGGTATGGCGGTTGACGCTGAAACGGCTGGCAAGCTCGGCCTCCGACGGCAGACGGCCATCCCGTTCTGCGGACCACAGCGCCAGATCCTGGCGGATGCGATCCGCGATCTGGCGCCAGAGTGCCACGCCGCTGCGGCGACCCACGTCAGCCGTATCCGTCAGATTGTCCGTCAATTCCGTCACCTGGCCCGGTCCCTGTCACATGTCTGTCACGCCGACACTATAACCGGATGACAAGGAAACAACAGTTGTCTATACAAATAGATAAATCTGATGACCGATATCGGAGCAGACCGTGAGCACCAGCGAAACAGAACATCAGCCCCGTCGCGACCGCATGGCCGTGCTGGCCCGGGCGGAGGGCCGACAGTTGCGCGAACTCTGGGGCGGTCTGGGGCTTGATCCGGCCTTCGAGATGGTGCGCGGACCGGAGACTGGACTGGCAACCGTGCGCGGGCGGATCAGCGGCGACGGTGCCCCGTTCAACTTCGGCGATGTGACCGTCACGCGCGCCAGCATCCGTCTGCAGGATGGCGCGGTCGGTCATGCTTACCGCCTTGGCCGTGACCAGGGGGCAGCGCGCCTCTGCGCCGTCATCGACGCCCTGGCCGATGACACGGCGATGGCGGCGACCATCGACAGCCGACTTGTGGAACCGCTGCGTGAAACACTTGTCGCGTGGGACCGGCAGCGGCAGGCGGAGACAGCCGCAACGAAGGTGGATTTCTTCACGCTGGTCCGGGGAGAGGACTGATGGCCGACAAGGATTTCCTCTCCGGTGGACTCGCCGATCCGGTGATTGCCGGCCAGTCCGCCTTTCGCGCCATCATGCAGGCCATGGCGGAGCCGGGAACGGTTCAGGCCATTGCGGACTGCCCCACACCGCCGAACGGGTTGAGCCGGACCATGGCCTCCGTCGCGACCACGCTTTGCGATGCCGACACGCCGATCTGGCTGGATCCTGCTCTGGCCGGCAACCCGCAGGTCGTGAAGTGGCTGGCGTTTCACACCGGCGCACCGGTCACGGCAGACAGTGCAGCGGCCATGTTCGCCTTCGTCAGCGATCCGTCTTCCATGCCTGTGCTGGATCGCTTCGCGCAGGGCACCGATACCTACCCGGATCGCTCCACGACACTGGTACTGGCCGTGGACGGCTTCGACGCAGGCCCGTCGCTGTCACTGAGCGGACCGGGCATCGAAAGCGCGCGCCGCTTCGCCTTCGCCCCCATGCCAGGGGCATTCATCAGCCAGTGGACAGACAATCGCGCCCGCTTCCCGCGTGGCGTGGACCTGGTCCTGGCCGGACCGCAAGCGGTGGCCTGCCTGCCGCGCTCGACGCGGATCGCGAACGGGGAGGACTGAGCCATGTATGTCGCCGTGAAGGGTGGCGAGGCCGCCATCGACAATGCCCACAGGCTGCTCGCTGATCGCCGTCGCGGCAGTCGGGATGTGACCGACCTGGGTCTGGACCAGATCATGGAGCAGCTTTCGCTGGCCGTGGACCGGGTGATGAGCGAGGGCGCTCTGTATGACCGTGAGCTGGCCGCGCTGGCCATCAAGCAGGCGCGGGGCGACCTGATCGAGGCGATCTTCCTGGCCCGCGCCTATCGCACCACCCTGCCCCGCTTTGGCTATACGCAGCCTGTCGATACCGGCCAGATGCAGGTGGAACGGCGCATCTCGGCCTGTTTCAAGGATCTGCCGGGGGGACAGCTTCTGGGCCCGACGTTCGACTATACCCATCGCCTGCTCGACCCGGCGCTGGCGGGCGGCGCAGCGCCTGAAACACCTGAGGTGCGCGAACCGGACACCGCCCCGATGATGCGCGTTTCCGACTTCCTGGGGCAGGAGGGGCTGCTGGAGCCCGCGCCCGACGCGGCGGACAAGCCGGTGCCCGACGACATCGCCCGCAACCCCATGAGCTATCCCATGGACAGGGACGCCCGCCTGCAGGCGCTGGCGCGCGGCGACGAGGGGTTCCTGCTGTCGATGGGCTACTCCACCCAGCGCGGCTATGCCCGAAGCCACCCCTTCGCCGGAGAAATCCGCATCGGGGAGGTGGAACTGGAGATCGCGGTGCCGGAACTGGAATTCGCCGCGCCGCTGGGCCGCATCCAGGTCACCGAGTGCCAGATGGTCAACCAGTTCCAGGGCTCGGCCAAGGCCCCACCCCAGTTCACCCGCGGCTACGGGCTGGTCTTCGGTCAGGCGGAGCGCAAGTCCATGGCCATGGCCCTGGTCGACCGGGCCCTGCGCGCCACGGAACTGGGGGAGGATCTGACCGCCCCGGCGCAGGACGAGGAATTCGTCATCGCCCATTCCGACAACGTGCAGGCAACCGGTTTCGTGGAGCATCTGAAACTGCCCCATTACGTCGATTTCCAGTCGGAACTGAACCTGGTCCGGCGGATGCGGGAAGAGGTGGAAGCGCGCGATGAAACACATCAGGAGGCGGCGGAATGAACAGCCTCGACGCCGGCAATGAACAGGTCATCGCGACCTACAACTTCGCCTATCTGGACGAGCAGACCAAACGCATGATCCGCCGCGCGCTCCTGAAGGGGATCGCCGTGCCGGGCTATCAGGTGCCTTTCGCCAGCCGGGAAATGCCGATGCCCTATGGCTGGGGCACAGGCGGGGTCCAGGTCACCGCCGCGATCATCGGCCCCGACGACCGGCTGAAGGTCATCGACCAGGGTGCCGACGACACCACCAACGCCATTTCCATCCGCAAGTTCTTCGAGCGCACGACCGGTGTCGAGACCACCACGGCCACGGCGGAGGCCAGCATCATCCAGACCCGCCACCGCATCCCGGAGACACCGCTGAGCGCAGGGCAGATACTGGTGTTTCAGGTGCCGATCCCGGAACCGCTTCGGTTCCTGGAGCCCCGCGAGACCGAAACCCGGACCATGCATGCGCTGGAGGAATATGGCGTCATGCATGTGAAGCTGTACGAGGACATTGCCCGCCACGGCCACATCGCCACCACCTATGCCTACCCGGTGAAGGTGGAGGGGCGCTATGTCACCGACCCCTCCCCCACGCCGAAATTCGACAATCCGAAGATGCACCGCAACCCGGCGCTGCAGCTGTTCGGCGCGGGGCGGGAGATGCGGATCTATGCCATTCCGCCGTGGACGGAAGTCGTCAGCCTGGACTTCGAGGATCACCCGTTCGAGGTGCAGGCGTTCGATCGGCCCTGCGCCCTGTGCGGCGCCGACGACGTGTTTCTGGATGAGGTCATCACCGATGACCGGGGCGGACGGATGTTCGTCTGCTCCGACACCGACCATTGCAACAGGCGCCAGGCAGAGGGCCATGTGGGGGAGCAGGAGGCATGAGCATGCAGGACAATGATCCGCCGCTGATGCGTGTCGGCAGTCTGACGCACATGTACGGCGACCGTATCGGCTGCCGCGATGTCAGCTTCGACCTCTATCCGGGGGAAGTGCTGGCGGTCGTTGGCGAATCCGGCTCCGGCAAGACCACCCTGCTGAACTGCGTCTCGGCGCGGCAGCAATGCAGTTCAGGCACCATCAGTTACCGCATGCGTGACGGACAGTTGCAGGACCTCAATGCCCTGTCGGAGGCGGAGCGGCGATTCCTGATGCGCACCGACTGGGGTTTCGTGCACCAGAACCCCGCCGACGGGCTGCGCATGAACGTCTCCGCCGGGGCGAACGTGGGGGAGCGGCTGATGGCGGTAGGGCAGCGTCACTATGGCCGCATCCGCGACACCGCCGACGACTGGCTGGGACGGGTCGAGATCGGCCATGACCGCATCGATGACCGTCCCGGCACCTTCTCCGGCGGCATGCGGCAGCGCCTGCAGATCGCACGCAACCTCGTCACAGGGCCACGGCTGGTCTTCATGGACGAGCCGACCGGGGGCCTGGATGTCTCGGTTCAGGCGCGGCTGCTGGACCTCCTGCGTGGGCTGGTCGATGACCTCGGCCTGTCGGCCATCGTCGTCACCCATGACCTCGCCGTGGCACGCCTGCTTTCGCAGCGGATGATGGTCATGAAGGACGGGCAGGTGATCGAGACCGGCCTGACCGACCGGGTGCTGGACGATCCCCAGGCGCCCTACACCCAGCTTCTCGTTTCCTCCATCCTGCAGGTCTGAGCCATGACACAGCGCCTTCTCCTGACCGGCGTCAGCAAATCCTTCACCCTGCATCTGCGCGATGGCGTGACCCTGCCGGTCGTGGCCGGAGTCAGTTTCGGCGTTGATGGTGGTGAATGTGTCGTCCTGGGCGGGCAGTCCGGTGCGGGCAAGAGTTCCATCCTGAAGATGGTCTATGGCAACTATGGCGTGGGCGACGGACAGATCCTGATCACCCATGCCGGTAGCGAGGTCGACATGGCCAGCGCAGACGCTCGGCTGGTGATGCAGGTCCGCCGACAGACGCTGGGCTATGTCAGCCAGTTCCTGCGCGCCATCCCGAGGGTTGCGGCCATCGACGTGGCGGCGGAACCGCTGGTGCGGGCCGGTGTCAGTGCCGGGGCGGCGCGTGACCGCGCGGCGGAACTGTTCGCACGTCTCAACCTGCCGGAACGGCTCTGGTCCCTGCCGCCCGCGACCTTTTCCGGTGGAGAGCAGCAGCGCGTGAACATCGCGCGCGGTTTCCTGCCCGACCTGCCCGTCCTGCTGCTGGACGAGCCGACGGCGTCGCTCGACGCCCGCAATCGCCAGGTGGTGATCGACATGATCGCGGAGAAGAAGGCGAACGGAACCGCGCTTCTGGGTATCTTCCACGATGCGGACGTCCGTGATGCGGTGGCCGACCGCGTCATTGATGTCAGCCGGTTCGCAACCGCTGCGGTGGCGGCGTGACCGGTCGCGAAGCTGTCATGACGATCAGGTACTTCATGCGCGAATCGACCTGACGGACAAGGGGGTCCAACGATGCGACATGCCATCTACTTCGTGCCACCGCCGGAGGATCCAATGGGCCGGATCGCGACCCATTGGCTTGGCCGGAATGTCTTCACCGGTACCGTCAATCGCAATCCTGCGGTCGGAAGCCTGAGTTCGGCGGACGTCGCCTTCCACACCGCCGCCGCCCGGCGCTACGGGTTTCATGCGACCATGAAGGCGCCGTTCAGGCTGGCGCGAGGCCGCGGCGAATCGGAACTGGTGCAGGCCTTTCTCGACTTCTGCCTCGATGAAACCGCCTTCATCGTGCCGCGCATGAAGATCGCGCGCATCGGTCGCTTCTTCGCGCTGATTCCGGCCCGGCCCTCGCTGGAGATCGACGCCCTGGCCTGCAAGGCCGTGATGGCGTTCGAGCGGTTTCGTGCACCATTGAGCGAGGCGGATCTGGCCCGCCGTCAGCCCGGTTCCCTGACCATCGCGCAATTGCGCAACCTGCATCGCTGGGGCTATCCACACGTGCTGGATACCTTCCGCTTCCACATGACCCTGACCGGACCGGTGCCTGATTCCGACCGTGCGACCGTGGAGCACGCGTTGCAGGAATGGTTTGCACCCGTGATCGATCTGCCGATGAATCTCGGCAGCCTGGCACTGATGCGGGAGGCGGAACCGGGTGCGCCGTTCCGCGTCCACGAACATGCCCCGCTCCAGCAGTTGAATGAACGGATGACCGCCTGACATGAGCCAAGAGACACTATTGAAGAATGCCCGCCTGGTGCTGGAAGACGAGGTCGTGACCGGCAGCGTGCTGCTGCGTGACGGCCTGATTGCCGACGTGGGCGGCGCTTCGGAAGCGCCGGGAGACGACATGGCCGGCGACTACCTGTTGCCCGGCCTGGTGGAACTGCATACCGACCATCTGGAGGGTCATTACGCGCCCCGGCCCAAGGTCCGCTGGAACCCCTTCGCCGCCGTGCAGGCGCATGATGCGCAGATCGCAAGTTCCGCCATCACCACGGTCTTCGACGCGCTGCGGGTCGGCAACACCGACGGGGACCATGATCTGGTGACCGACGACATGGTGGTGCTGGCGGAGGCCATACAGAACGGCATGGCCACCGGTCGCCTGCGCGCCGACCATTTCCTGCATCTGCGGTGCGAGGTCTCCTCGCCCGATTGTCTGGAGGCCTTCGAGCGGCTGGGCGGCAAACAGGGGGTACGCCTCGCCTCCCTGATGGATCACGCGCCGGGACAGCGGCAGTTCGCCAATCTGGATGCCTACAAGGTCTACTATCAGGGCAAGCTGAAGATGACCGATGACGCGTTCGCCGCGTTCTGCGACATGCGTGTGGACCAGTCGCGGCAGAACTCCGACCGCAATCGCGCCGCCATAGCCGAGATCGCGCGGCAGCGCGGCATCGTGCTGGCCAGCCATGATGACGCCACCCACGATCACGTCGACGAGGCGGAGGACAATGGCGTGCGCGTTGCCGAGTTCCCGACGACCGAGGCCGCCGCCAGATCATCCCATGAACGCGGCATGGCGGTCCTGATGGGCGCACCGAACGTTGTCCGCGGCGGCTCCCATTCCGGCAATATCGCGGCGCAGCACCTGGCGGAACTGGGGCTGCTCGATATCCTTTCGTCGGACTACATCCCCTTCAGCCTGATCCAGGCGACATTCCAGCTGGCCGAGACCGTCGACGGCATCTCCCTGCCCCAGGCAGTGGGCATGGCGACGCACCAACCCGCGCACTCGGTGGGACTGGACGACCGGGGCGTGATCGCGGTCGGCAAGCGTGCCGATCTGGCTCGCGTCCGCGTCCAGGAAAGCGTACCTGTGGTGCGCACGGTCTGGCGTCAGGGGGAACGGGTTGTCTGAACGGGGTGATGGCATTGAAGGCGGCGCGTTGCTGGTCATTGTCGGGCCGAGCGGCGCGGGCAAGGACACACTGATCGACGGGCTTCGGCTCCGCTTCGCTGACGACGCCCGTGTCCGCTTCGTGCAGCGCACCGTGACCCGGAAGGCCGACCCGAACGCCGAGGCACATGCCAGCATGACCGTGGCCGACTTCGAGGCCGCGCAACAGGCGGGTGCCTTCTCCGTCACCTGGGACGCCAATGGTCTGAAGTACGGCCTGCCTGCTGATGTTGCCGACCATCTGGCCAGCGGCGGGCTGGCCGTCGCCAATGGCTCCCGACAGGCGCTACCTGCGATCCGCGCCGCGTTCGCCCGCGTGATCGTGGTTGCCGTGACCGTCGCCGAGGCCGAGCTCGCACGCCGTCTTGCCGCCCGCGGACGGGAAACCGCCGCGGAGATCGCGGGCCGCCTGCAGCGTGCCCGCGACCTGAAGGTCAGTGGCGATGACGTGCTTTACCTGGACAACTCCGGCCCGCCGGAAGTCGCCACGGCGCAGCTCTGTCGCGTGGTCGAGGATGCGCTTCAGCGCTGAAACGGGTTCCTGAGCGTCACGGGGCCAATCTGCTGACCGGCCTGCATGTCCTCGCTCCAGACCACTTCACAACCGGCGTCCACGGCGGCAGCAATGATCATGCTGTCGTAGACCGAGTATCCGTGCCGTGCCGCAATCTGCAGACCGGCACGATGCACATCGACAGTCAACGGAACCACCTCACACAGGCCGCGAACCATTGCGAGGATCTCATCCACGGCTGTCCAGTCGAGCTTCAGTTTCCGCAGCATCACGTTGGCGAGTTCATTGAGCACCTGCACGCTGACAACACATCTCTCCGCCAGCAATCGCTCCGCACGCTCGGCCCTGGTCGCATCCTCTGACAAGACATAGAGAATGACATTGGTGTCGAGGAACTGACGCTCAGCGCTCATGCGTGGTATCGCGATCAAAGCGGAAATCCGCGGGCAGATTTCCGCGGTATTTTCTCAGTCGGGCCAGCATGTCGTCGGGCGATGGCTGTCGGCTGACCGCGAACGACCGCTCTCCCTCCACCCGAATGGTGATGTCATCGCCCTCGTGCAGCGCCAGGACCTCCACGACAGCGCGCGGCAGGCGGATGGCAAGACTGTTTCCCCACTTCGCAACACGCATCGCGGATTCCTTTCGGGATATACAAGAAAAAATGTATATCCAGCGCGCCCATTTGTCCATGACACGCCATTCCATTGTGTAGGATAATCCCTGCGAAACTGCCGCCATGGGGAGTTGGCGGGCCTGCGTGGGGAGATGAAACAGATGACTGATCCGATCCGGCTGCTGGGGGGCAATGGCTCACCCTATTCGATGAAGATGCGTGCGATCTTGCGCTACCGGCGTCTGCCCTTCGTCTGGGAACTGCGATCCTTCAGGGACAGGGCAGAAACGGCGCATGTGAAACCGCAGATCATTCCCATGGTTCAGTTTCCCGATGATGTGGCCTGGCGGGTTGATTCGACCCCCATCGCGCAAGAGCTGGAGCAGCGCTATAGCGAACGCTCCATCCTGCCAGAAGATCCCGTTCACCGCTTTCTCGCCAACCTGATCGAGGACATGGGCGACGAATGGCTGACCAAGGCGATGTTCCATTATCGCTGGTTCTACGCCGCCGACCGGGACTTCGCCTCCTGGTGGATCGCGAGCGACAATCTCCCTGCCGCCGCCCCGCTGGAGGAACGCCGCGCCTTCGCCCGGGATATCTGCGAGCGTCAGGTGAGCCGGATGCCGATTGTCGGCTGCACGGAGGAGAACCGCGCGGTGATCGAGGAGACCTTTGCCCGCACCGTCGACGCGCTGGAGAGCCATGTGGGGCTTGGCAACTACCTGTTCGGCACCCGGCCCTCCATCGGTGACTTCGGCCTGTTCGGACAATTGCGGACGCTGGCCGACGACCCGACATCGATGACGGAGATGCGCCGCCGCGCGCCGACGGTGGTCCACTGGATTCGCCAGACCGACGACCTGTCGGGACTGGAAGGGGAATGGGTGACCTCGGATGCCGAACTGCCGCAGGCCGTGCATGACCTGCTGGCGCTCTGTGGCCAGGCCTACCTGCCCTTCCTTGCCGCCAATGCGGAGGCACTGGACAGCGGCGCGGAGGAAGTACGCATGACCATCTTCGACCGGCCCTACGCGCAGGCGCCGTTCCGCTATCAGGTCAAGTGCCTCAGCCGCCTGCGCAGCCTTTATGGCCGCCTGAAGGGAACCGACAAGGCCCGTGCCGATGCCCTGCTGTCCCCATCCGGCTGTCTCGACGTCCTGGCCGGGTAGATCGTTTCATCAGATTGCTGAACCGCACCAGCCCGCTCCCCCACCCGGCCACCCACGGGATCATCCTGAATGGGTGGCCGGGTGGGGGAGCGGGCTGGTGCAGCAATCAAACAGTGGAACGATCCACAACGCGTTTCAGGTGCTTTCGCGGACGGGCCATCACGCCAGTTCGAACAGGCCGAACAACTCGATCTCCGGTGACCAGTGGAACTGGTCGAACGGCGTGAGTGAAACAAGACGGTAGCCGCCATCGATCAGGATGCGGGCGTCCCGGGCAAATGTTCCCGGCGCGCAGGACGCGTAGGCTATGCGCGGCACCTGCGCCCCCGCACCTGCCAGCACCTCCACCTGTGACCGCGCACCTGCCGCAGGCGGGTCCAGGATCACCAGGTCCAGCGGTGCGATCTCGACCGCACTCAAGGGGTCACGCGTCAGGTTGCGGACGCTGGTGGTGATGTTGGTGCGTCGCGCCTTGTCCGCCCCGGTGCGCAGTGCCTGTACCGCGTCCGCCGCACTGTCGATGGCCAGCACCTCCGCGCCCGACGGTATGCCTGCGGTGAGCGTCCCGACGCCGCAGAACAGATCCGCGACCGAACCGGCACCTGCCGCCGCCAGACTGATGCGGCGACGCATCTCCGCCTCGACCTGACGATCCGTCTGCAGGAAGGCACCCGGCGGCGGCGCAACAGTCAGACCCGGCCATTCCAGCACCGGTTGCCGCCGCGCACCGATCGGTGTTTCACCGTCCCTGCCGGTCAGCGTCAGGCGCGCGAGATCATGGATCTCGGCGAATTCCGCCAGATCCATGAACAGGTCAGCACCCTGCCGCATCTCCGCCTCCAGCAGCATGTCCGCACCGCTATCGGTCATGTTGATGGAGATCCGCGCGGTTTCCTGTGGCGCCAGATGTGCCGCCAGCAGGGACCGCAGCGGCGCAATCAGGGCTTCCAGCGCGGGCTCCAGCACCGGACACGGTCCGATGTCGACCAGATTCCTGCTGCCACGCTCGTGAAACCCGATGGCCACGGACTTGCGCCCGCCGACCTGCGCGGTCAGGCTCACGCGCCTGCGACGCCCCGGCCCGCCACGGAAGGTTTCATCGACCGCCACATCGCTGATCCCGCGCCGTTCCAGCGCGGCGACAACCTGGTCCCGTTTCCAGTCTGCCAGGAAGTCCGCCGACAGATGTTGCAGGGCACAGCCCCCACAGCGCCCAAAATGCGGGCAGGCCGGCTCCACCCTGTCCGGGCCCGGCGAAACCTGTTTCACGACGCGGGGTTTCGGCGCGGCGGTGGTTTCGGGCCGCCCCTTGCCCCGGCCCTTCGGCTTGCGCGGCGGACGTGGCTGTTCGATCACGACCACGTCGCCCGGCGCGGTGAAGGGCACGTGCACGGTCATGCCGTCCAGCACGGCGATACCGTCACCGGCACTGCCCAGCCCTTCGATTCTCACTTCACTCATGTGCTGCGCTCTCCTGCCAGCAGATACTCGATATTGCCCTTCGGCCCCGTGATCGGGCTCTCGATGCTACCCAGCACGCGCCAGCCCGGCTGTTCCGACAGCCATTCCGTCAGGCGCTGGCGCACCTCATCGCGCACTTTCGCGTCACGCACCACCCCGCCCTTGCCCAGCGCCGCGCGCCCGGCCTCGAACTGCGGCTTCACCAACGCGATCACCCGCGCGCCCGGCGCGGCCAGCGCCAGGGCCGGGGCGAGGACCAGGGTCAGGCTGATGAAGCTGGCGTCACAGACGATCAGATCCGGTGGATGCGGCAGGTCATCAAGGGTCAGCTCGCGGGCATTCATCCCCTCCAGCGAGGTGACGTCATGCCGCTGGCGCAGGCTTTCATGCAACTGGTCCCGTCCGACATCGATGGCGGTCACATGGCGCGCACCGCGTTGCAGCAGCACATCGGTGAAGCCGCCTGTCGATGCACCGATGTCCAGGCAGTTGCAACATGTCGGATCCATCCGGAAGTGGTCCAGCGCGGCCACCAGCTTCAGCGCGCCACGGCTGACATAGGGATGGTCCGGTTCCGACAGGGCCAGAACCTGTTCTGGCGCCACGATCTCCGCCACCCGACCGACCGTCTGGCCGTCCAGCGTGACCTTGCCGGCCTCGATCAGGGCCCGTGCACGGCCCCGGCTCTGTGCCAGGCCACGCGTCACCAGTTCCAGATCCGCCCGGCGTCCGCTCATGACGCCGGGCCGGACGGATACAGGGTCAGTTGAGCATCTGGTTGGGCAGCCAGGTAATGATGGCGGGGAACGCCACCAGACCGGCAACCGTCAGCACATCGGCGATGAAGAAGGGTCCGATACCCCTGAACACGTCCGTCAGGGGTATGTCCGGTCTTACGCCGTTGACGACGTAGCAGTTCAGACCGATTGGAGGCGTGACCAGACATATCTCCACCATCTTCACGACAATGATCCCGAACCAGATGGCAACATCGTTGCTGCCCGGATCGAACCCGAGCCCCGGGCCAAGCGCCACGACAGCCGGATAGACCACAGGCAGGGTCAGCAGCAGCATCCCGATGGCATCCATGAACATGCCCAGCACCGCATAGGCAAGCAGGATCAGGATCATGACGGTCCAGGGATCAAGCGGCAGGGTCACGATCCAGTTGGCGAAGTTTTCCGGCAGACGGGCAAATCCGAGGAAGCGCACGAAGATCAGCACACCCCAGATGATGGAGAAGATCATCACCGTCAGCTTGGCCGTCTCCAGAATCGCGTCCTGGAACTGCTCCCACTTCATGCCCCGGATGGCGGCCATCACCAGCACGACAAAGGCTCCAAGCGCGCCCGCCTCGGTCGGTGTCGCGAGACCGAGGTAGATCCCGCCGATGATGATCGCGATGACCAGCAGGATCGGCGTGGTGCCCGGTACGCTCTCGAACCGCTGCTTCCAGGTATAGCCCCGGATCGGGCGGCCCAGTTCCGGATTGCGCCAGGCACGGAAGATGATCAGTGCTGCATAGACGACTGCGGAGAACAGGCCCGGCAGGAACCCGGCCAGCAACAAAGCGCCAACCGATTGCTCGACGATGATGGCGTAGATGACCAGGATCGCGCTCGGTGGAATCAATGACGCCAGTGTGCCACCGGCGGCGACCACGCCTGCAGCCAGCCGCCTGTCATAGCCAGCCGCCAGCATCTCCGGAATCGCGATCCGGGCGAAGACGGCAGCCGTGGAGGTGGAAGCACCGGAAACCGCGGCAAACCCGGCGGTCGCGAACACGCTGGCCACCGCGAGCCCGCCTGGCACCCAGCCGATCCAGCGCCGCGCCGCCTCGAACACCGCCTTGGTGATGCCCGCATGAAAAGCCAGATAGCCGATCAGGATGAACATCGGCAGCACGCTGAGCGTATAGGCAACCGATTTCGAATGCGGGGTCAGCCCGGCAAGCCCGGCCCCGGCCATGAAGGCCTTGGCGAGATCGAAATTGGGCTTCGCATAGAGCACCGCGATGATGCCGACCATGCCGACAAGTGCGCAGGCGAAGACGACGCGCATGCCAAGCGCGATGAGCACCAGCAGCGCCACCATGCCGATGATGCCGATTGTCAGTGGATCGGTGATCATGCGCCTGCTCCCCGGTTGGCGGCATTCTGGTCCCTGTCGTCGTCGCCCGTGCTTTCGATATCCTGACGGGCCACATCCTCGATCGTCGGTATGGTCGGCACACCCACCGGTGTCTTCGAAGGATCAAGGAAAAGGCGCATGTAACCGATCAGCTGCAGCAGCAGCCGCAGCCACAGCAGGCTGAAGGCGACGGGCACGATCAGCTTCGACGGCCAGACCGGGAAGTTGGCATCAATGGTGGAATCACCCTGCTCGAAAGCACGCTCGAAGTGGGTATAGCCATAGGCAATCAGGACACCGACGACGATCAGCGACAGGACGATCGCCAGGGCCTCGGCCAGCCAGAGCCAGCGCCCCTTGAGACCGCGAATCGCCAGATCCATGCGCACATGGCCGCCCGCCCGCTGGCAATAGGCAATCCCCATGAAGGCAAATACCGCAATGGATTGCTCGACGAAGTCGATATAGCCCCACATGGGGTAGCCGACGCTGCGCAGGAAAATCTGCGATACGCCAAGCAGCATGAGAAAGACAATGGAGTACGCGGCGACAAGGTTGAAGATCGTCTCAACACGTCCCAGCACACGATCGAGCTGGCCCATGTTGGACTCGCCCTGCGTTGCGTCCATGCTCGCCCCTCCCCGGGAAACGAAAACAGCTATGTCGTTCTGAAATTGATCAAGGCAATGAAAGGGGCGGGCCCACCTGGAGCCCGCCCCGGATCATGTCACTGCCTTCAGGAGCCGGCAGCCTTTTCAGCTTCGGCCAGCAGGAAGTCCAGCAGCTCCTGCGCCGGAATCTTGTCGCCGTAGGCATCGACGAAAGCTTCCTTCCACAGCGGCTCACCGATTTCCTTGCGGAACGAGGCCAGCTCTTCCTTGGTGAAGCGAATCTCGGTCAGCTGCTTCTGGAACATCGGGATGTTCACCTTGTCAGCCGCCTCATAGGCTTCGCGCATCTTCTCGTAGGCCGGCCATTTCAGCTCCAGCAGCAGGTCGCGGTACTGCTGCGGCAGGGCGTTCCAGGCGTCGATGTTGAAGACGGTCGGGCAGTCGGCCGTGCCGGGCTGGAAATTGCCCGTGAACCAGTCGGCAACCTCGTTCACCTTGTAGGCCGCATGGGCATACGTGTAGGGGAATGACACCGCGTCAACCGTGCCGCGTTCCAGCAGCGTGTAGACCTCGGTCGCCGGCACACTCATCAGCGTGGCACCCAGCTTCTCCATCGCCTTGGCAACACCGCCACCGGCGCGGACACGCATGCCTTTCCAGTCTTCCAGGGACTTCGGCGGATTGCCGCGACCCAGGAATTCATACTGCGGCAGGATGCCGGCCATGTAGATCACGGCATTCCAGTTGGCCATTTCCTTCTTCACGTGCGGATGCTGGTAGAAGGCATCCGATGCCTTGATCCGCACGTTCCAGTCACCGATCGGCAGGAACGGCAGGGAGAAGATCATCGACGAAGGCGTCTTGTCCGGGCTGTAGAAGTTGCAGAAATTCGCCCCTTCGAACGCGCCAAGCTGGATGCCATCCAGGTTCTCGCGCGGCTTGGACAGACCGCCATAGGACAGCTTCAGCTGGAACTTGCCACCGGTCCGGCGGTCCAGTTCGGCTGCGATATATTCGAGGCCGGCGGTGAAGGCCCTGGGCTTGCCCCAGATGGAATGGTTCCAGGTGACGGCCGGGCCGTCGACCATGTCGGAATGGCTGCCAGCCTGCGCGGCCCCGGCCATTCCCAGCGCAACGGCAATCGCCGCCACGCCTTTCAGCGTCTTGTGAAACATGTGTTTCCTCCCTGAGTTTGACACTTTGATGTCTTTGTTGGCGCAGAGACTATAGGGGCTGGGTGTCGCGATCAATCGGCTTCGCCACTCGCTGCGAACAGTTGAACAGGCATCGACGCACACCCTTCTCCGCAGCCCTAGCTTCCTGTACACCCCTGCAGGTCGGGCACTGGTGCGACAGATCGGGGGAACGGGACCGAAATGACGGCTGAGCTGCAGATGTCCCGACAGATGGATCCCGCTGCGCAGGCACGGGAGGAGAATTTTCCCGTTGGATCAGTGCTGCTGCCGCGCGGGCTCCGTCCGCATGTCGCGACGTTCTATGCCTTTGCCCGCACCGCCGACGACATTGCCGACGCACCCGATCTGACACCCTCCGAGAAGCTTGAGCGGCTCGATTCGCTGGAGAACGCACTGGTCAACGGCAGCGACCAGCCGGCGTATGCCGTGGCGGACCGGCTGCGCCACAGCCTGATCGCGACAGGTGTCACCGACACCCATGCACGCGACCTGCTGGCCGCCTTTCGCCGCGATGCCGAACAGGACCGTTGTCGGACCATCGATCAACTGCTCGACTATTGTCGGCTCTCCGCATCCCCCGTGGGCCGCTACCTTCTCGACCTGCATGGAGAGGACCGGCGCGGCCATGCCCTCTCCGACCCGCTCTGCGACGCCCTGCAGATCATCAACCACCTGCAGGACTGCAAGGAAGACCTGCAGCGGATGAACAGGGTCTATCTGCCTCTCGACTGGCTCCATGAAGCGGACCTGGACGAAACATCGCTGCAGGCCGGTCGCAGTTCACCTGCCCTGCGCGCGGTTCTGGACCGCTGCCTTGATGCCTGTGACGCCCTGCTGGAGAAATCACGCCCGCTGCCGCACAGCCTCAAGAGCGCACGGCTGGGGGCGGAGGCGGCGGTGATCCATGCGCTGGCGCGCCGGATGGTGCGCCGGCTGCGCGACCGTGATCCGCTGTGCCAGCGGACGCGACTTTCGAAACCGGCCGCGCTGCTGGTCTCTGTTCAGGCCGCCGGCCGCTTCGCCCTGACACGCGCCCTCGGATCGCGCGCATGAGCAGCCTTGCGGATGCGGATCGCCACGTTCGCATGGTCGTGGACCGCTCCGGCACCTCCTTCGCCATGGGCATGCGGGCCCTGCCTCCCCCCGGTCGTCGGGCGATGTACGCAATCTATGCCTTCTGTCGGGAGATCGACGACATCGCCGATGAGCCGGGTGAGGAAGGCATGAAGCGCCAGGCCTTGTCCGACTGGTCCGACGAGATCGAGGCACTCTATGCCGGGCGTCCGGGCCGACCGACTGCCGTCGCTCTTGCCGCTGCGGTCGAGGGGTATGACCTGCCGAAGCCCGAATTCCATGCCCTGATCGACGGCATGCTGATGGATGTGGACATGGATTTCGGCGCGGCACCGCCGCTGGACCATGCCGGACTGCATCTCTACTGCCGCCGCGTCGCGGGCGCGGTCGGCATGCTGTCTGTCCAGGTTTTCGGGCAACCGCGCGCAACGCAGTATGCGCTGGCGCTGGGTGATGCGCTGCAACTGACCAACATCCTGCGCGACATCGGAGAGGACGCGGCAGCAGGCCGCCTGTACCTGCCCGCTGACCGCCTCGCCCACCATGGCATCGCCGTCACCACGCCGCAGGAAACCCTTTCCCATCCGGCGGTGCGGCTGGTCTGTGAGGAACTGCTGGCTGAGGCGGAGAACCGCTTCCGGGATGCCGACACGCTCCTGGCCCAGCTGGACCGGCGGAAACTGCGCCCGGCCCTGCTGATGGACATGATCTACCGCAGCCACCTGGCCAGACTGAAGCGGCGGGGTTTTGCCGTGCCGACCCGGCGCCTGCGCCTCTCCCGCCTCGCCAAGCTGGGACTGGCCCTGCGCGCGCTGACGATCTGATGAGTGGCCCGCAGACGATCATCGTCGGTGCCGGGCTGGCCGGGCTGGCCGCCGCGCTGCGGCTGACGGCGCGCGGACACCGCGTCACGATGCTGGAGGCCGCACCCGCCGCGGGCGGGCGATGCCGCAGCTTCCATGATCCGGCCCTGGGTCGCACCATCGACAATGGCAATCACCTGATGATGACCGCCAACGCAGCTGTCTTCGAGTATCTGGCGGAAGTCGGCGCACTGGATCGGGTAAGGATCGGCGAACCTGCCGCCTATCCCTTCATCGACACGGTGACCGGAGAGCGCTGGACGGTCCGCCCCAACGCGGGCCGGGTCCCGTGGTGGGTCCTGCGGCCCTCCCGTTCCGTGCCCGGTGCAAGGTTGCGGGACTGGCTGGCCGGGGTCCGGTTGCTGCGGGCGGGGCCGGGCGCGACTGTCGCCGGTTGCATCCCCGGGGACACCTGGCTGTGGCGGCGGTTCTGGGAGCCCCTGTCCGTCGCGGCCCTGAACACGGCAGCGCACGAAGCCTCCGCGCAACTGCTTGCTGCAACCTGCCGCCTGGCATTCGCCCGCGGCGAACGCTGGTCCCGCCCGGTCACGGTGCGCGACAGCCTGGCGGATACGCTGATCGATCCGGCCATCGAATGCCTGCGCGGCAGGGGGATGGAGATCAGCTTCGGCGAACGGGTCCGCGCGGTGCAGCGCAGCCCCGCCGGAGCCGTCAGCGCCATCGAGACATCGCGTCAGA